>CEUZ01265545.1_pt1 | contig 228582 bp, 214 predicted proteins | sample 361511 | NCBI WGS metagenome assembly CEUZ01 (sample SAMEA2622822, study PRJEB7988) | marine metagenome | biome: marine biome (ENVO:00000447); feature: surface water layer (ENVO:00002042); material: "saline water (ENVO:00002010), including plankton (ENVO:xxxxxxxx)" | depth 5 m
ACCAAGGAACTAGCGACGAATTCCTAGAAACCGAGCTCATCACTGGCAACCTCGAGAGCGCCGCCAAAGAGCATGGCCAATCCGTCAAAATCAATTACCGCGAAGGCTACGACCATAGTTACTTCTATATCAGTACCTTTATCGAAGAGCATATTGCCTTTCATTTAAAGGGTTTTGCTCTTAGCAACTAGTTCAAAAATTTATTCCACTTAAAATTTAGGCACAAAAAAACCCCAACTTAGGTTGGGGCTTATTCTTACAATAGTGCTCTTTCGATTACGGAGAGGGCATGTCTAGCTTATCATAGATAAATAGGGACTATGGGCCTTTTTCATTAATGAAACTAGACGAATTCCCCCTTAAAATTTATTATATTCCTAATCAAATTACGGGGGGCGTTAGCTCAGCTGGATAGAGTAGTTGGCTTCGAACCAATTGGTCGGGGGTTCGAATCCCTCACGCCCCGCCATTTTCAATGCACAATTTTCGAAGATTTTTCATCCAACAACTAACTGTTTAAAACCATAGAAGAAGTTTTAGCGGTTTATCTACTTCCAATACGTTCAAAACCAACACATTCTAACGTCGACCATCTCCGATTGGCTTTTTCCTGTGCTAGTTGTGTGCTAGTTGGCTCGGGGTGATGCCCAAAAGCACAAGTCTGTGCTTTTTTATCTAGGTTTCTGTAGAGAATGGCTAGAAAGTCTATAAAACGCTTAGCTAATAACTTAAAAGAGATAATTAAAAAGGTTTTGATTAAAATTGGAAATGTTTTAAGTCTCACTAAATAGTATTTAATGGTATGCTTAAGTATCTCTTGAATTCAGGAATAGTTATGAAGAAATATGTTTTTTTCTTAAGTCTAATATTTAATGTTAATTGTTTTTCTTACGAGAAGATAATCACTTTTAAAAATCATAATATTAATTCAATTAATTATTATAAAGTTAATAAAAAAACAGAAGCTAGAGAGAGTATAAGGCCTTATGAGTGCCTAATTGAGTATTTAGAGAACCCATTCTCAAAAGAAGTTATTTCGAGTGAAATTGTAAAAACTGGCGACATTACTGAATGCTTAGAGAACAAAAAAGGCTTAAGTAAATGCCGTAATAATAAAACATCCAAGAATAAAATAAGATACTTCAAACTATTTTATTGGTTAAGTGGAACTTCTCCGAATGGGAAGCTGATTGACGTACAAAACTGTGGTGAATTGGATAAACTTGGACCTGAAAATGATAGTAAGGAATTGAAGAAGTTTAGAAAAGAAAAAGTTGGTTTTGATGTTATTCATAATTTGGATAGAAATAAAAGATGTGTTATCTCTCAAGTTTCTAAGTTAAGCGATGAAAACTTTCTTTTTGACTCTTATGAAGCAGTGTCGTTGAGGGAATGTATTCAGTTTGCAGATGAGTTATTAAGTGATGACAAGCATTTTACTAGGAGAGGCGTTTTTTCGGGAGCGAGATGTGGAGACTTGACTCCTTTTGGAAAAATAAAATACCTCAAGATTTACTATAATAATGGGGGAGTTGGAATTTTAAAAAATGTAGTTCCCTGCGATAAAATTCGTGAACGATTGAAACATAAAATTGCAACGACTAGACCCTTAAGAGATATACAAGGGTATTTGTTTAAAATGAAGAGAGAGAAAAACGAATCTGATAATTTAAAGCCCTGTAGGATCAAGGTTATCTTTTTATCAAAAAAAGAGAAAGTAGTTTATAGCAAATATTTTCCTAATAAAGATGAGTGTATTACGAATGGAGAGATTTTCCTTTTTAATAATCTTCACTGTAGTGATGAAAATGTAAAATCAGGAACTATACAACTCTCAGTAAAATATAATGATATGGAAGTATTAAGGAAACCAACTAGCTTCGTATGTAGCATGGCTAATATTAAGAACGAAAAGGAAAGAAATGATATTTTAAGAAGTTCAAAGATTCGTGTTAAAACGACTGATGTCATATATGAACTAGGTAAGCTAGGTGATTACAGTGGCTTCGATACAAAGATATATAACAATGATAAACTATTCGCCTTTAATAACAGTAAAAATCATCTAGAGTCCGTTACTGTTAAAGTTGATACAATTAAAGATAGTATGGGTACCAGTGGATTGGGAAGAAGGTTTTCTTTACCAAAGAACGAAAAAAAAAATGTATGGCTTCTTGTTAAAGGCCCATTTAAGGCTGGACCAGTCGAAACATCAAGTTGGGATACCGGACAATGTATCCCTTCAACTGCTCTTGAAGATGAAAAATATGCGAAAGAAATAAACCGGTTAAATATTGAAAAGTTTACCTTCATAGATAAGTTAAGAAAAAAATATGCAAAAGATAAAGCTCAAATCAAAGAATGGCCGTCAGATGTAAAGGAAAAACTCAAGGACTGGGATAAAAAGATTACGAAATTAGAATTAAAACAGTCTAAAGATAGATTTAATGGAAAAAAATATTACGACAAAAAGTGTAAGTTTAAATTTAAAGGCGTGGATTATACTTTTATACTGAAAAGTACGACTAGATATTTTGATGGCACAGAGGGGTTTAGTTTCAATCTTAGATGGAAATCACATGAGATATCAATAAAGAACACCATTGGGATTTTGTGGATGGGAGATTTAAACAGGGATGGAATTCTTGATTTAATAATAGATAATCCGAACAATACGATGAGTCCAGATATTGATTTATATCTTTCTTTTCCGGAAGAGGGGTCAATACGTTCTGTTGCAAATTTTAATGATCCAGCATGCTAATTACTTCTAGGTAAAGTACATAGACATAGACTTAAGGAGCTAAATCTTCTTAGCTTGTTTCTGTATCTAGAGATCGTTATAAGCTTCTTCGAGCAATTCTCTAAGGTCTTTGAGGTTTGGGTCAGTTTCTTTAAATAGGTATTCTTTAACGTGGTATTTAAGTATCTTAAAATAACTACTCTCAAGCATTACGTCTGTTGGAGAGACATTGGGCACGATTGGGCTTGTTACGAACAGTCGGTCTAATCTGACAATCCCTTCATTTTTAGGAGGTCTAAGTGTTTCAAGATTTTTTAGATTACATGAAGGAAGATAAAGCAAATGTGAGTAAAGAAAGTGCTTTATTCTTGTTACAAACTCAATTGGAAAGCCCTTTTGTAAGTCTTCCTTATGAGTACTGTAGATGGGAAGAAACAAACAATCGGTGGTAAATAGATGTTTTTTTCCTTTTGCTAATTTTTTTAAATCACCTTCACTTAAATTAATATCCTCTGCTTTTCCTAAAAATATACAGGGACGTTTTTTTGTTTTGAAGGCCATCAGCTCTTCTGTTGCACCGAGTTTTATATTTGGAATTGGAAGCTTCTCTTCATTTTTTTGGAAGTGACTAGCTTTCATCCTAGTGAATTTAAATTTCACATTATTATGATCATCTCTTTGAGCTCTATCCACTTCAACTACAATCATATTTCCGTCAAAGAACTGTGTCGGTACCCAGGCAATTTGTCCAGGGAGTAATGATTTAGGGTCCCCACTTTTGAAGGGATGGACCTTTTCATAGAATTTATCTTGGATTTGACTTATTCCCAAACTGTAAAGACTAATTAGAGTCAGTCGTTAAACGCAATATCTTTCACGCAAGCGACACCAATTAGTCCATCCTCATCTTCTCCTACAAGGTCTTCTGCATCTAGGGCATTCATGCCAGCATAATAGATTTCATCGTAACCACCAGTAGGTGGGTGGTACTCTGCAGGTTGTTCGGCTTTAATCCTTGCCATAATTTCTTTCGCTTTTTTTAGCTTCTTTGTTTTAATAGGCTTTATCGTAACTTCTGTTTGTTCAGACCAACTTAAATTTTCAAAATCGAGGAGGTCGCCTTTTTTAACTCCTGCCATTGACTCAGTGTTTGTATATACAAAATTGAGCAAGGGATTAGTTTTGAATCCAAACTTTCCAATTCTGGCGACAAGAGCCATTCTTGTTCTAACATCTGGAAGAACTGCTCTTCCCAGTTTTTCTAACTCCGTATCAGTTAGTTTTTCATCTGAATGAAAGAGTAGATAGTCATTCGATTCGTTAGGACTATCGTCCCTTTTTACCCCTGGCATTGATTGAGCAAGGATGTATCCATTTTGTACAGCTTCAGAAATGAAATCAACTGATTCAACTGCCCAAGGACCAAAACTCCAAAACTTCCAGTTCCAATCGGTAATCTTTTTCTGTTCTGATTTTGAGTTGTAGTAGTCAGCTAGATATAAGTACTTAACCAAGTGGATAGTCCACAAGCCCTTATACCCTTTGGAGTGGGCAGTTAAGACAATGAATCTGATAAGTTCTAATATGCTATCTTTGGCCATAACAGTGTTTTAAAGCCCTCTTAGCAATATTATAGAAACTAACTCCATTAACTTCCATTGGGTAAAATTGAACGTTATAGTATACTATATTATACGGGTTATGTAAAGGGTTCAAATTATTGGTTTTATAGGCATACAATTAGGAGAGCATATCCAGAAAATAGTAGATTCTATTTTAATGGCTTTTTTCTTGGTCTCGTGTTCTATGAGTCCTAAAAATGTCTCTGATTATCGTTCAATGATTGATTCAGAGTTCAAAGGCCTTACAAGCATCATCAAAACCGAGCTCAACTCTTGCATTAGAAAAACTAGTCCTGGCTTGAGAGAAGATTATTTAGTTAAGGTAAATTTTTATGAAAAGGGATTTATCTTTAAAGACTTCATTATTGAAGCCAGTATTACTAATCCTAAAACCAGAGAGCTTTTACTTAAGACTTGTAGCAAGAAATTAGCGCTCCTTGCTCCTGAAGTTCGTGAGTATCTAAGGAAAACTAAATTTGTTAGCCTATTGTATATCGGAAGGAAGAAAGGATGTGCACCATGGCTTGAAGGGAGAGGTTTTCCTATTAAGAGTTTTAAGAATGTTCACCCAGACAAAGGTGCTTGCCCAGTTTGGACTAAGGAAAAACTAGAGGATATTGCAGGATAGGTATGAGTAATATAGAAATTGCATCCACATTACTCAGTGTTAGTTTCATCCTGTTCTTTGCTGCCTATAAACTCTATAAACCTGAGCCCCCTTTGGAACCTGGAGAAACAACAGAAGAAAGAGCAGCTTGGAGGCACATAAAAGGAATTGGTGGAATTTGGTTTCAGATCCTTGCCTTAGTAGGATTTTTTATATTTTTAGCATCGTTGAAATATTTTGGATTCTGGGATTTGTTCAGACCGTAGGTAGAGGGGCTTGATGTCTATTTTAATAAACATATCTCTAATACTTGTTTTAGTGGTCTCATTATGGCTATTTGTGAAATGCATAGTCGCTCGACACGATACTATGAAAGAGGAAGTGAAAATGGGTATGAATCCATATTTTGCTTCATTCCTGTACCCAAAAGGGACTAAATTTTAAATGACCTTATCTTTAGTGGGGATAATTGTATCACTATTCCTGCTTGCAGCTAATAATAGAACATTTTTAGAACAATTTAGGCCTTGAATGAAATAGGTGAGCTAAATGAGTGAAAAACCAATATTCGAATCAAACTATGGTTATATGAAAAATGCTGGATGGCTCATCATGGTCATGTTTGTTGGAAGTGGAGCATTTATGATTTTCTTCGGATTAAATGCAGAGGCGGATTGGCTATCTTTATTTGGTATAATCTTTATTTTATTAGGCTTATCTATTTGGATACCAAGTTTCAAAAAACGTTATTTTAAAGTTTTTGATGACAGAATAGAGACATATAAGAGTGTTTTCTCCTTTGATGAGGTTACGATAAAGTTTGAGGATATTAACAGGATTGAAATAGGGAAACTTGGATATCATGGCTTGATAAGAATCCATAATAAGGTATGCAAGCCTTTTGATATTACGAGCATGCATGTTGGAGAAGTTAAAATATCCGATAACTTAGTTAATGAACTTAATTTTGGAAGATTAGGGTGGTTTAATTATTATATCTATTTAACGTTATTCTTGCTCTTTGGAGTAGTTTCTCGATTTGGAAAGTATTTTTATGACAAATAAATTTAACACTGATTTCCTTATGAGTTTCTTGGCGATTTTATTTTTTTTGATTTCAGTCAGCTCATGTAGCATTTTTGATGTCCCTAACAAGCTCACAGTAAGGGGGCTCGTTAAAGATACCAATGGAGTAGGCCTTAAAGGAGCAGATATTTCATTTCGTAATCCTAAGTGCAGTAGTTGGGGTGTAGATACTGATAGTAACGGTGTATGGAATCTAGCCTATGTTACGGGCAAGGCTCATAAGGACCAGGAAGAAAAGAAACTAACCTGCCATTATTCTGTGAGCTTAAGAGGATATAAGACTAAAACTGGGAGTTTCACCTATTGCATTTCCGGAAAGTGTACTGGGGATCAACAAGTGGATGTGATAACTGTTTTGGATGAATTATAGAAAAAGTCGCCTATAATTGAGACTGCCTTTTTGACGACATCGCGGCTTTTCCAGCTGATTTGAATTCTGTAATGTCTTATAGCTTGGCGGCTTCTCAGTGTGCTAGTTGGCTTGGGGTGATGCCCAAAAGCATAGGTCTGTGCTTTTTCCACCTGTACTTATGATATAATAGCCTAATGAGTAAAAAAATATCACCAAACTTGATCGTTTTCAATGGAACCTCTAGTTCTGGAAAGTCTTCTATAGCTCATATATTGCATAGGAAGCTGTTAAACCCACCTCGTCTTTTAATTAAGCTTGATGACCTTCTTTATCGCTTACCCCTTTCTGAGATCAATAGAGATGAATATCGAAAGCTATGTGATCCATGTCACGATACTCTAAGCGGATATACTCTTTCTGCTATAAAAAGCGGACTTCTATGTATTGTTGATACCGTTTTTGAAGAGGGATGCTTTGAGAGGTTTAGCAAAAAACTTAGTGGTGTTAAGCCTTTTTATATAAAGGTTTTTTGTCCTCTCGAAATCCTTAAACAACGTGAGGCTGAAAGAGGAGACAGAAAAATCGGTACTGCAGAAGGACAATTCGATATAACACATTTAGGAATAAAATATGATTTAGAACTGGATACTTCAAAGCTCTCTCCTGAAGAGTCTGTATCGAAAATTCTAAGAATTGTTGAATAGAATATGAAGAGATAAGAGACTAAATGACGTACATTTTAAGGAAAGGATTAGAAATGAAATGTATTGAATGTAACAACAGACTATCGTTATCTGTATTTACTAATCCATCATTTACTACCTCCACTTTCAAATGCAGAAAATGCGACACCATCTATGAAGCGAGATTTAAAACGACATGGGAAAATATTTTACTATACTTAGTGACCATTGGAATTGTTGGAACTACCGTTTACTGGTCCGATAGGAATTTAGGTGTCGGACCGACTTGGATATTACTCCTTACCCTAATACCAGTTATTGCCTATGGAGGATCAGAGTTAGTGCTAAGACTTGGAGTAGTTGAGAAAAAAAACCTTTAACTTTTTTGGTCAAACAACTAGAGCTGGCTTATATGCATTATAGATTGGCCTTATTCTAGTTTCTGGGAACTGGCTTTAACTATATAAGTTCTTTTTTACCAGTGGATAGCCGAATCTTGTATTGTTTAATGATTCTGGGGGCTTACAACGAGTAAAAAATTCTAAAGAAATACAAAATATTTACTTAGAGTATTCTAGAAAGTAATAAGTATGAAACTTTTAAAATACTTGGGTAAAATATGAGAAACCTCTTCTTAGTCTTTAGTGTAATACTTTCTACTTCTGCATATAGCAACTCCTGCTTCCAAATGAAAGGAAGTGAGCTTGTAAAGTATGTTTGTAACTCTGAGCATGTCAGTATTCCAAGCTATGTGAAACGAATAGGAAAATCTGCTTTTATTCAAAAAGGAATAAAGAGTGTTTTTATTCCTAATAGTGTAACCGAAATTGGAGACAGTGCATTTATGTGGAACAGGCTTTCGGAGATAACTATTCCCGATAGTGTTCTTAAAATTGAAGATAATGCATTTTCAGCTAACGGACTTTCTTATGTTGAACTGCCAAAAAACATTAAGTCTATAGGTGAAAGCATATTTTCAAGTAATAGAATCAGTAGCTTTAAATTTCCAAAACACATCACGACATTACCTAAGTGGATTTTTTCGCGTAATGATTTTAAAACTCTAAGGTTGTCTTCAAATATAACAAATATTGGAAATGGAGCCTTCTCCGAAAATGGAATGACATCACTTCATTTAACAGATAATGTTCAAGTTATTTCAAAGAATGCTTTCACATCAAACCAGTTAACCGAGGTTAGAATTCCTAGTGGTGTAGTTGAGATTGGAGATTATGCATTTAATAACAATAAAATTAAATCTCTCAAATTCCCAAAAAACGTCTCTAAGTTTGGGACTATGATTTTTGCAGATAATGAAATTGAAACGCTCGAAATTCCTGAGGGAACGAAAATAATTCCTGATTTTGCTTTCTTTAATAATAAAATTAAATCCTTAAATATACCTGATAGTGTTGGAGAAATTCAATTAGGGGCCTTTAGTAATAATGAGTTGACTAATGTTAAGTTACCAAGCGGGTTGAAAAGGATAACAAACGTTTCATTTATGTTTAATAAACTGAGAAGCATAGATATACCTTCTTCAGTTGAGGTTATTGAAAGAGCTGCTTTTACTAATAATGAACTTCAATATCTTGATATACCTTCCGGCGTAAAACTAATTGAGATGGATGCCTTTGAAAGTAACGAAATATCTTCATTAACAATCCCTAAGAGTGTTGAAAAAATAGGTTCAAGGGCATTTGAGAATAACAAATTGACTAAAGTTATTATTCCCAAGTCGACAAAATACGATGTTCTTAGCACTTTTGACTTTAGCGTAGATATTATTAAAGAATAGTTAGTTAGATTCGACTAGTTCTCTAACGAATGGATTTTCTTTGAGAAAGATATCTTTAAAATCTAGGTCACTGACTCTATAGCCTTCTTTTAGTTTCTTGAATGTAATATCAACAGCTGCTTCAATTAATATATCTTTGCTTTCCGGATGCAACTTTTCGATCACTTTCATCATCGCTTTGGCCATCGTTTTAGAGCCCATTTCACGTTCTAACGCTTTATAAATTATTAAGCGTCCATAAGACTGTATAGATGTGTATTCTTTTGAAATTAGTGCTTGAATCTCATTCTGGTTTTGTTCAAGAAGGAACTCGCAATCTTTTTTCTCTTCAGCTTTAAATTTCTCCTGTCTACAATATTCTTGAATAAGACTTTTGATATGAGTTCTTTTTTGAAAAGGCTCTTCAAGGGGGATATCATCGAGGAAGCTGTTTGTTTGTGTTTTAGAATCAGTTGGTTGAGCTTCTAAATTTGTGAGGGGTATGTTTTTTGAAATTGTTTCAGTTTTCTTAAAACTGTCGGCATCATTCTTCGTTGAGAAGATAAGTATCGATGTAGTTATTATTGCTAGTGTTAAGGACCATTTAAGCATTGGATTTTATTATACTCCGATTTTTTTTTTATTTTGTGAATTCAATTTCCCTGTTTTCAATAGATTAAGTGATTTCTTGTGCAGTTTTAGGTCTGTGAGTCGCTAAATGCCCCCACAGAGCACGACTCACAGACCAAAAACGACAGCATACTGATTAGACAAAATTTCAAATTTCTGTATGGTTGAAATACGGATGATCTTGAATCTTTGAGAAGGATCTCAAAGTAATTTACCAACATTTTAATAAGCCAAATCGTTGATTCAACGAAAAGGCACAACTATGCCCTGTTGGGCAAGAAGGAGAAAATATGTTGTTTGAAATGATTGAGTCCTTAATAGATGCTCTTGTTAACCGTTTTTTTTCGTTATTTAGCTTGAAATCAAAGGATAACTTTAAACCCAAAATTACTGAATTGATGGTTTTGGAAAATTACAATCAAAATCTGGTATATGATAAATCTTTTGGTTTTTCAGAAACTTATAAAAAAGAAATTAATGGAAAGTCTCTAGAAAAAGGATTGCACTCACTTGTAGTTGGTTCTACGGGATATGGTAAATCAACACTTCAAAGCCTTTGTCTAAGGGATGATGCTTCACTAGGAAAAAGTATTATTTCTATTGATCCCAAGGGGGATTCTAAGGGATGGAACCTCTTTGAGAAGATCTGTGTAGACGAAAATAGAGTGCCAATCCGTATTGGTGAGTTAAATTCAATAGATATATTGAATGAGGGGTCTACAAATCAAATTGCAGACAAAGTCCATAGTTCTTTTGAATGGTCGGAGCAGTATTATAGTACAGTAGCCTTAAGGGCCCTAAGAATGGCTATTTCAAGACTTAGGCTAAGAAAAGAAAAAATAGATTTTAAAATATTAATGGAAGAAGTTCGTGAGCTATGTAATACGGATGAATTTAATAAAAGAGATTTGGAAGGACTTTTAAATAATCTCGAAAATATCGTTTTCTCCGACCTGAATAAGTATTTCAGCCCTTATGGTAAATCGATTAGGGAATATTGGAAAGATGGTTCATGCATATACATTTCACTATCTAAATTAGGCTACCCCAGCACTTCAAAAGTAATAGGGAAGCTTATTCTAAATGAGATAAATCAAACGGTTTTTAAAAAGTATAATGAAGTAATTGACCCTAGTGAACCTGCTCTGGCAGTTTTTATCGATGAACTTTATTCATTTATTACTGATGAATTTATAGAACTTTTAAATAAATGTAGAGGTGCTAAAGTTGAATTGAATATGGCCTTCCAGACACCTAGTGATATAAAAAGAGTTAATACAGATTTAATGGATCAACTTTTCGAAAATACTAATAACTGGTTTATTATGAATCAAAGGGTCGATAATTATGTTAATTATCTATCCAAAGCAATTGGTACAAGGACATCGGTCAAAAAAACTGAAAGAGTAGACCAGGGAGAAAGGACAGGGTCTTTTAGTGAGCGGGAAGTAGAAGAGTTAATTGTTCATCCTAATGTAATAAAAAGGCTCGACATTGGGCAATGTATACATCTTCAGCAAAGACCATTTTCTGTAGACCTAATTAAGCTGAATCATATCGAGGCACCTGAAAATCCAATGACTCTAGCTGAGATTGTCTTAAAAGACTCTGATCCAGAGATATTTGTATGAAAGTAAAATTTGTTCCTTATGGAGTATATTTAGATATTCTCTCTGCAGTAGGTAGGTGGAAGGTTCTTGACTATAGTGGAATCAGTGAATTTTGCGGCCATGATTTGAAGTATAAAAACCTGGCTTCAAAAGTTAAAAAGCTAGAAAATGCCGAATTGTTAAAAAGTATCTTTGCTGAAAAAAAGAAAAAATACTTGTTCTTATCTCATATGGGCTCTCAATTAGTACCAAAAGGAAGCCCGTATGATGTCGAGAATGCAAGTCTGCACCATGATATTCTAGTTGTGAGAATACTTCGATATCTAACTAATTTTGAGTCATTTCATGCTCCAGAAATAATTTCTAAAGAAGTTCTTGGTGGTGTAGAGCCTGATGCAGTTATCCAAGGTATGAAAAATGATAAAAAATATTCTATGGCGATTGAAGTAGAATTGACTCAAAAAAGTGAAAAGCGAGTAAAGGAAAAACTTTCTAAATATGGGCAAGATAGAAGTAGCCTATATTGTCTGTATATTACTCAAAAGAAGTCCCTCTATAGGACCTATAAAAGATTTTTAGAAGAAATGGATACCATGGTTCAAGCAAAGGTATTTCTTCTTCTTGATGAAGGATTGATCGGTTCTGAGATCAATTTTACTGGAAAGCAGGTCTTTTTCAAAGGTGAAACAAAAACCTTTGAAGAGATTTTTCTTTAGCTGAGCAATAGAAACTTTTTAGAAATGAATTGAACAAAAAATTACCCTGCCGAAATTATTTAGTGATTTCTTATGGATACGTCCGTCCATTTTTGACCCTCCCCCTCCCACCAGTGGAATGGAAAGGGTCATAAATAAACGAACTAACAATAAGAAAAGAAGATAATTCGGCAGGGAAGTTAGTAAAGGAGAAAAAGATGAATGATTTTAAATCAGAAGAAATTAAGAAAAAAAGAGGAAGAAGGCCAAGAGGATTTAGAGAAGAGTATGTTTTAGACAGATCTAAGAGCAAGTTTTATGTGGACTTAAGAAAGGATAGAAAAGCCTTAGAGAAAGTTTTTAAACTCTTAGAAGAAACCAATAAAAAAGACTTTGGATGTGAGATTACCTTTAAGGAACTTGCTATGTACGCCTTAGGGAAACTTACTGAAAAAGACATAGAAAAGATTAAAGAAAGCAGTCTAAGTGAAATGGAAAAAGTGGAAAAGTCTTTGAATGAGTACAATGAAAAGAATGGAACCAACTTAAATCTAGGCGAATATCTTGTTAAGAAATTAAGTATTTAATTGAGGAGACTAATATGGTTGAGAAAACACCAGAGACAGGATATGGTAACAACACCTCGAAAGGGGAATCGTTCTTTAACATTAACAATCGAAGATGGTTGACGACAAAAGAAGTGGCTGAGTACTTGGGCCGTAGTATCGACGCTATTCACATGTTGGTGAGTAGAGGACAACTGCGAAGCCGAAAGTACTTGGGGAAATTGTACTTTGATCGTGAGGAGATAGATTACCAATTGGAAACTTCCAAATTCAAAGGAGGTTAATATGGCAATCAAGTCTTATATAGAAAACAGCGAGAAATACTATAGCGTGTATGTTCACGTGAGGAGTAAGTCTCAAAGAAAGAAACGAATTCAAAGAAGTGCGAAAGGCATTAAAACAATGGCCGAAGCCAAGAAAGTCGAAAAAAAGCTACTTAAGGAAGCCAGTTACGAAGCAGCGAAGCTGGATGGTAACGGTGTCTTTTGGGAAGATATTGTTCACCTGTGGAATGTCGAAATGAAGGCAGGATATATGGGAAACATGTCGCCAAGGTCAATCCAGGAGTACAATTCAACAATTGGAAAATGGACGACGCCTTGGAATAAGATGCCGGCCTCATGTATTACGAGGGCAGATGCAAGAGACCTTCTGAAAAGGATGGATGAAGAAGGGCTTCGGAAATCTTATCAAAAGAAGGTCTGTAATATCATCAGCCGAGTTTATGAATGGGCCATTGAGTTTCGCTATATCTCAGATGCAGAACGCTCTCCATTAAGAGGGTTTGTATTTGAGAAGCAGGAAGAAAAAGCTCCGGACATCTTGAGCCTAGAGGAGATCACCAAGTTTTTGGGATTGGCCAAGGCCTTGTCTCATCCTTGGTATCATATCTGGGCCTTTGCCGTATTAACGGGGATGCGTTCAGGAGAACTCTATGCTTTAAAGTGGGAAAAGATAGACTTAGAAAAGAATCTGATTCTTGTAGATAGTTCTTATGAAGCTAATCTTAAAAGGATTGGACCTACAAAGGGACGCTATTGGAGAACAGTTCCTATTAATGAAAGTCTAAGGGCATTAATCCTAGAGCTTAAAAGTGGACCTAATAAAGACGGGGAGGGTTACATCCTCCCTCGTTCTAAGACTTGGGATAATGGAAATCAGGCCCAGCCTTTAAAAGAGTTCTTAAAGTCTATCGGTATCAATCCAATCAAATTTCATGCACTAAGGGCATGCTTTGCCACCCAGATGCTGGCCAGTGGAGTACCAAGTCCAGTGGTTATGAAGATTGGTGGTTGGAAGAATACCAAGACCATGGATATCTATCTAAGGCTTGCAGGAGTGGATACTAAGGGCGCCACAGAGTGCCTTAACTTCCTCTCTGAGGAGCCTGTCTTGTCTGGGAATGTGGTTAGCTTCACAGACTTCAAAAAGAGCTAATGTGAAATCATCCGGAATAAGTCTTGCTGGCTAGTTTGTGCTAGTTTAGGCTTTAAGTATTGTTAATTATGGGGCTTAGGCACGCCCCGCCATTCCAAAAAAACTGTGTAGCACGTGGGCTGGCAGGATCTAAAATTCTTAACTCTTTTAAATTTGAAAAATTTCAAAACTGCAAATCCTCCGGTTCAAATCCGGCCGTCTCCTCCATTTGAAGCTGCTAGTGCTGATGAACATAATATTAGGAAATTGGGGCTTTGTAATCTTGAAATAAATTGACCAAAGTATAGTTACTTGATGCAGTCTGTCGGATTATTTTGTAGTCAACAAGCCTCGATCCAGATACCCTTAACCCATCGAATATTAAGGAATTTCTCTATGCCACATTATCAAACCCATTCTGATCAACGAGCTCCCGCAATAAATAAAGCTATCCTTAAATTGGCTGAAATGGAGAGTGCAGAAAGAGGGGAGATTTTCACACGCTCAGAAGTGGTCGAGTTCATTTTGGATTTATCTGGCTATATGACTACAAAACAATTGTGGAAATCTACAATTTTGGAGCCATCGTTTGGTGGGGGAGATTTCCTTAAAGAAATTACGAAGAGGCTTCTTAAATCATACATATCGAAGAGCAAGTCTTTAGAGGGTGCATTTGAAGATTTGAAAGATTCTGTCCGTGCCGTTGAACTATACAAGCCTTCTTTTGAAAACACCAAATTGGAATTGATTGAGTTAATTTGTAGTCTGGGCCTTGAGCCAAAAGTAGCTAAAAAGCTTGTTAATCAATGGCTTCGAAATGATGATTTTTTGCTACACGACTTAGATATTAAGAAGTTTGAGTATGTAGTAGGTAATCCACCTTACGTTAGGCAAGAAGAAATTGATAATGCTTTACTTGCTGAATATAAGACAAGGTTTAACACAATCTACGATAGAGCTGATTTATATGTTCCCTTTATTGAAAAAGGCCTTTTGCTTTTGAAAGAAGAGGGGAGTCTTGCATTTATTTGCTCTGACCGATGGATGAAAAACAAATATGGTGGACCACTTCGTGGACTCGTTTCTAATAATTTCCACCTCTCGTGCTTTGTAGATATGTTTGCAACAGATGCATTCCATGATGAAGTTTCAGCTTATCCTTCGATTTTTGAGATTAAAAAAGAAACTTGCAAAGGAAAACCTACAAGAATTTTAAATAAAAATTTGAAGGATTCGAAGGAATTTAAATTTAAAAAACTTATAAAAAATAACTCGTTCTATGAAATTCCTGAACTAGTTGATGGAAAAGAACCTTGGATATTAGACCATCCCGAAGAGCTAAAGCTTTTGCGAGAAATTGAGTCTAAGTTTGAAAAAATTGAGGATTGTGGCTGTAAGGTAGGTATTGGTGTAGCAACTGGAAATGATAAGGTCTTTATTAGGAAAGGGAATGAAGTAGATATTGAGAAGTCCAGAAAGCTACCATTATTAATGGCCAAAGAAATGAAATCTGGGGAAATCGACTATCAGGGAACAGTTTTAGTTAATCCTTATGATAAAAACAGCAAACTAATTGACTTGGAAAAATATCCTAAAACAAAAAGATATTTCGAGGAAAATGCCGAGCTTTTAAAGAAAAGGCATGTTGCTAAGAAAAATCCTGCAAAATGGTATAAGACGATAGATAAAGTCACTTACGAGCTAACATCTAGGGAAAAGCTCTTAATTCCAGATATTAAAGGAAAGGCGAATATTGTTTACGATAGTGGGGATTATTATCCTCATCATAATCTTTACTTTATAGTTTCAAACTCTGATTGGGATCTTCAGGCCCTCCAGTCAATTTTGAAATCCGACCTCACTTTGTTTTTTATATCCAAATACTCATTGAGAATGAGAGGAGGATATTTAAGGTACCAAGCTCAATATCTAAGGAGATTAAGGATTCCAGAGTTTTCATCAATTACTAAATCCCAAGTAAATAGGCTGAAGAAGTACTCATCCGGGGAAAACTTCCAACTGCTTAATGAATTGGTCTACGAAATTTATGGTCTTTCTAATAAGGACCAGAAATTGATCACAGAGACTGTGAAGAGAGTATAAAACATGAGCATTGAAATAGGGTTTTATAAAAAATATACCTCTTCAGCAGTAAAGCATTTTTGGGTAACTAGAGATTCTGCAACTAAAAAAAACAAAGAAGAAGGAAAAGCTGACCAGGGGAACAGGGGAGCTGTTACCGCCGGTAAAAATATGGATGGTTTCCTAGAGCTCATTAAAAAAACTGTTGAGAGTAATGGACTAGAGGCTTCCTGTGTTTTAACAGATGGAAGAACAAATTTGACATTGCCTGGCTTTTTTAGACCTACTAAAAACTGGGATGTTTTAGTCATTGATGGCGAGAATCTCATTGCCGTTATTGAATTTAAATCGCAAGTCGGATCTTTTGGTAATAATTTTAATAACCGATGTGAAGAAGCTTTAGGGTCTGCCACAGACTTTAACGTCGCATTTAGGGAAAAAGTGTTTGGAAAAAATTTTAAGCCTTACTTGGGCTATTTGATGTTAGTTGAGTCAAATCCTAAATCAGTAGCACCCGTCAGATGCAGTTCTCCTCACTTTTCTGTTCTTGAAGAGTTTGAAGGAACTTCCTATATCGAAAGGTACCAGATTTTTTGTGAAAAACTTGTTCGAGAGGGGTTATACGATAATGCAGCGTTAATATGCTCTGATTATGAAACCGGCCTAAAGGGTAAGTACACTGAACCAAATGAATTCAACTCTGTTAAAAACTTGATTAGTGGTTTAGCTGCAGCTGTATCAGCTTATGTTGCATCTAAATGATTTGCCCACCTATGCATTAGCATTTCTATCCATACTTTAGCAGTTTTTACTTCTACTCTCAGGCTTTGATCTGGGGTTCCACTGTTTGTAGCATGTCGGGCTTTTAGTCCACCAAGTGCTTCATTATTGGCCGTAGCTTTAAATTTCTTTGTTGATTTAACAACTAATGAAGGTGCGCCTTATGTAAGATTTAATCTAGCTCAGTCTGGGCCTAATCAGGTCTTTTTAAATGCGGTAGATTCTTTTGACCCTTATGAGTTTATAGGAATGACTATTGATTGGGGTGATGGAAGCGAGCCAGAAGAAGCTGAGAAGTATTTCTTTACTCATAACTACGCTTCAAGTGGAACTTATAACGTAACGGTTAGCATGACGAGTGAATCAGGGTTAACAACAAGTTTATCAAAAGAAATTACAGTTGATAGCACTGACCCCGAAATGCTTAATCCAGTTGCGAACTATGAGGTCTATGTAGAATTTGAAGGAGAAAATACGGGTCATGTTAGATTTTTAGAACAATACTCAGGAAGTCCCAATGGTGAAATAATTAGCTACCACTGGGCGTATGGCGATGGCTCAACAGGGACGGGATCTGACGTTGTTCATTTCTATAATCCTGGGGTTTACTTTGCAACTTTAACAGTTACAGATTTTGCAGGAAAAACGGATTCACAAACTCAGCGAGTCGTTGTGACTGAATCCGGTGCTGATCTAATCGCAGAAGTATCATGTTTTTCAGATAACAATGCAGGCGATTTTATTTGCGATGTTCTCTCAGTTGATAAAACAGAAGAGTTAACAGAAATTCAAATGAATTGGGGTGATGGTACGATTGAAATACTCGCCGCCGAAGATGGAGTATTTAGCGAAAATAGATTTACTCATCAGTATGAAGCAAATGGCTCTTATCTTGGCGTTGCTACCGCTATTACATCAAGAGGCGATCAGGTAAGCTCTAGTGTCACTCTTATTAAAGCAGAGGATAATGCACCTATCGCGATGTTATCTTGCTCTCTTGTTAATTTTGATGAAATTGAGTGTAACCCTAATGGCTCAAGTGATGATTTAGGAATATCAGAATACAATTATAATTTTGGTGATGGAAATACTCTAGTTTCAAATGACGGAAGTCCTGTAAGGCATACTTATTCTTTTGCCGGAATGAAAACGATCTCCTTACAGGTTGTTGATACTTCTGGACAAGTGAGCGCACCTGTTCAAGCGCAAGTAACAATAGAAGACATTCCTGTGATTTCTATTAACTGCCTTCAAGGTGAAATAAGGGAAGTTGATTGTTCTTCAACCAGTAGCCATTTTGGGAATACGGTTAGTTCTTACTCTTGGATTGTCAGTAACGGAGATTCCTACACAGGTGAATCAGTTAGTTTTTCTGTTTCAGATGATAACGACCTAACGGCCTCACTTAGAATTGATTTTGATAATGGCTTTTTTGTAGAGAAAGATAGCCTCTCTTTAGAATTTAAAAAAGCACCTATTCCTGATGCCTTTATTTCAGAACTACCTTTCCTAGCGAATCCAAATACTTCTTTTTCAGCAACTTCTGATCTATCATCTGCTGGAGATTCAGCAAATATTATTCAAAGGACTTGGAAATTAAATGATGTAGAGTATTCAAATGATGAGTCCGTGATCTTTGAAAATCTTCCTCTTGGAACTCACGAAGTTAGTTTAACAATAATAAATGAGTGGGATAACTCATCAACAATGACAAGAAATGTTCTTGTTAATGGTATTCCTCTTATTGGATTAAATACTGAATCTTTTGTAGGGACTGTACCATTTGAAATAAGCGTAGACGCTTCAACGAGTACAGACCCAGAGGGAAAAAGCCTAACCTTTACTTGGACAGATGAAGATGGTGAAGAATTTAATAGTGGTATTTTTAACAAAACCATTACGACCACAGGAGAAAAAATACTCTTTTTAAAAGTTAGCGATGAAGATGGCTCTTTTGCCGAGGCACAAATACCAATCAATGCAAGTGCTGGCCCAGCGTATATTGGAGAAGAAAATGAATTTACTGCGATTGTAGGAAGAGAGTTTTCATTTACTCCAAGATTTGAAAGTAATACAACTAGCGGTGTAGCATCTTTCAACTTATCTATAGTAGGTAATCAAGTAAATCATAGCTTTGATTCTCTGACTGGTGAGTTTACGTTTACCCCAGTAGTATCAGAAGTTGGAAAAATTGAGCTTGTTTATGAAGTAACTAAAGATAATTTTACATTTAATAGAAGCATATTTGTCGATATTGTTAACCCAACTGTGATATTTCAAGCAAGTAATGTTTCATCTGGCCAAATTCTACAGATTAATGCTCCCGGCACACTGGAACACGGTCTAGAGCTTGAATTTGAAGATGGGTTAACTTCACCTGTTGATTTAACGGTTAAAAAAGTAGAGTCAAACGAATCAACGAAGATTTTTTTTGAAACTGTTCCTAAATCTAATGTCTTTTTGCATTTATCAAACTTAAATGAAAGTTACAGATATACAATAACGGGTAGAGATTTAACTTCTGATGGACTGTTTCATAGTCGATTTGATCCTCAAGAACAAACTATTCCTATTAATAAGTCACAAGGAATATGTCCATTTGGGTTTAGTAGCTTACAAGAAGCATTAAACTACACAATAATAACTATTGACTACGGCACACCGGGCTATAGTGAATTTAAATATGAAAAAACCTATAAAGGGGTTCAGATAATTTCAGATAGACCAGATATAATAGATGAAAACTTTAATGAGAATATGAGATATTTAATACGAGCAATTCAAAGAAATTATACAAGTAACTTAGGTTTACCAAAAACAATATTCTTGAGTTCAAGAAAAAATAATCTTTCAGGTAATGGGATTGGCTCCGTCTCAAAAACAGGCGCATATACAGAGTCAACAATTTTCTTAAATGGTGAGTATAATGCCACTAATTTTCGTAAATCAATAGACGTATTATTGATACACGAATTAGCACATATAGACCAATTTAATACGATTGGATGCAGGGAAAGCACTCCTACTGACGCCGCTCGTGAGTCTATTGCTGAAGACATTGCGATAAATGGAGTTATGGGTGCTTATCCTGATATCGCTAAAAGATATATTAACGACGTTGTATTCGAAGATCGTAGTTATTATTCGACCGTTCCTTCTCTTTTAGCAAATGGACTAGAAAGTACTAAAAAACGCTCTATTCGCTGGTATGAAAAATACCTCTTTTGGGACTTTATGCCTGAAGGTCATATTTCTTTTATAAATGCTATAAGAGATGGCTTTGAATTTGAGACAGAAAATGAAACGATGATAGCCGAGTTTCAAAAGAAAAAGGTTGAAGAAAAAGGAATTGAATCTTTACAACTAGCTAAAGTTGAAACATTGATAGAAGTTTTAAAAAGATCAAATAATCAAGGAAGCAGACCAGAGAATAATATTGATAGCTATATCGGTACTTCAAGCAATAAATTTGACTTAACAAAAGGTGGACAAAACATTGGTCCATTAGGACTAACAATTAGAGAATTTAACTATACGGATAGCACTGGAGCTGGCTGTAGTAACTATGTAGGGCAAAGTGATAATGGTGATGGAACATTGATAAATGTAGGCAAACAAGATAAAGACCTTGTCATCTATTCTATAAACAAACTTTCTGCGACTGACGGAGAAGACAGTATATTCAATATATCCAATGATTCCCTTCAACTGACAACAGTATTTAATAATGAACTTTATTATCTTGCTCGTTGTATAACAAATATAAATACAGGAAATTTTTCTTCTCCAACTTTTGAACTAGGTGTCTTTAATAATAGTTTATCTGATAAGAGTATTAATTTTAAAACAAAGAAATGGAATTTAAGATCAGTTATAAGTAACTTTGATGTTGATAGAGTGGACATTAATGGAGATGGTAAGAGTTTTAGATTTAATGTTACGGCATCAGGCTCAACTTCAGAGGATACTTTTGGTAGAAATGTTCTTTCTTACAGGTGGCTTGGAGGCTTCAGCAGTGGAAACAGTGGTGGATCATCGTTTTCTGGATATTGGGATATCGCTTGTGGAAGTACAAGAGATCTTGAGTTAAAATTAAGAGTAGAAGATCACTTTGGCTCTAAAGATAAAACTAAAACTTTTAGTGGGGTGACCCCTGATTGCCCAGAAGAGTAACAGAGGATAGATTATGAAATACACAATCATTATTTTTGCAACTATTATTATGGGCAATCTTGCTTTCGCAACACCTTTATGCCCTAGATTAAATAAGAAGCAAATGGTAGCAGAGTCACAGTATGTTATTGAAGTGAATGTTACATGGTCTGGCTCCGATTCTGGATTTGCACTATCTGATTTAGTATTTTGGCATTACATCACAGGTAGAAATATATCTATAGAGTCAGATGTTATACGAGTTTTTAAAGGAAAAAATAAATTTGGAAAAAAATTTAATTTTAAAGTTTGGGAAGATCGAATGACCGAAACACCATATCAACTTTTTAAGGGTGATAGATTAATACTTTTTCTTCGAGAAATAGAAGGAGAAATTATTCTCGATCCTAAACTTGAACAGTGCTACAGCAATATCTTAGAAGTCAAAGACTATCACTACGAAGGAACACTAAAACTTTTAAAAGAAAAGTTCAAAAAATAACAAATCCTATTTTAGTGAAAAAGCAAGCTCATTATTAAGAACCTTTTCAGCATACTTTTTTAGTTTTCCTCAACAATCAAAAACTTAGGAAATATTCTAACGTCAGAAACTTCTCTTAGCTGCTGAACGATTAAATCATCGTAGTAAGTTGTAAAGGTGCCCAGGACTGGACTTGAACCATTCCAAATTTGCTTAAAATCCGTCAAGCCCCAATGAACGAGCCAATTTCACGACCTGTGATATTGGTCTAAAAAAGCCGATAAATATCTAAAATCCCATAAAAACGACAGACATCTGACGAATTTTCGTCAAAAGGAGGCTCTATGGCTCAGTATAAGAAATATGATGATTCAATCAAGAAAATGATCATCAAGAGTGGAAATCCTAACCTATTTCCCGAGCTTAATATCCCAAGAACTACAGCTTTGTATTGGATTAGGAGTGCAAAGAAAAGAGTTCGTGTAGGTAATCTAAACTTTAATAAGGCCTTGGAGGATAAAATTGAAAGACTCGAAAAAGAGCTACAAGAAGAGAAGGCAAAAAATTTATTCGTTCAAGAATTGTTAGCTAACCTTACGGGGGTCAGAGATGTCTATAACCTCAAACAAAATAGGGAAAAGATAATTGATATTATAGATAAGTATCGTAAATGGATTTCTTTATCTGCGCTCTGTCGGTGCATGAGAATCAGAAGTGATAAGTATTATAGATTTAAAGTCGAAACGAAGGGCTGTCCAAAAATAAGTTTTAACAAGTGTAAAATAATGGCGCCCAATCAAATTACATTCGCGGAACAAAAGAAAGTTCAAGAAATGGTTGCGGACCCTAAGTTATCTCACTTGTCAGTAAAAGGTCTTCAATATCATGGTTTTCGCCATGAGAATCTCTATTTTGGTTATGACTGTTGGAGAAAATATGCACGAGAGTTTGGTCGTAGACCAAGAAAGAAAAGAAAACGAAAAAGGGCGAGATTGGGAATTAGAGCCTCTAGGCCAAACGAAATTTGGCATATTGATGTGACTTACTTTCGACTAAGAGAAGGTCGGAATGCTTATGTTCAAGTTGTAATGGATAACTATTCCAGGAAGATCATTAATTGGAAGGTCAGTCTTAAGAAAGGACAAGCCATGACAATTAAGAACCTGAAAGGGGTGATAAAAGAGAGTCAACCGAATTTTCTGATGAGTGATGGTGGAGGAGAAAATACTGGAGGACAAGTCCGACAGCTATTAGTTGGTAAAAATATTACGAAAATGATAGCGAGAAAAGATGTGATCTTTTCGAATTCTATGGTTGAGTCTTTTTTCAGTGTACTTAAGAATAGGTTCATTAATAAATACCAGCCTATCACCTATGGAAGGTTGTATAAAAAGGTCAAAAGAGCGGTTGAGTTGTTCAATAATATGCCAACTTCCACTTTGGAAGGTGCAACTCCGATAGAGATATATGACGAAAATATCTGTCAGAAAAAACTTAAACTTGAGCTTAGGGTCAAAAGAGAGGAGTGGAAATACTACAGACCTAAGATAAATAAACACTGTAACTCTGGAAAAGAGTGTGGCTAAAGTGTGTTTCGGACTCTAGGCAACCTCACGCCCCGCCATTTAAAACATGGAAGGTTAAGTTTTTAGCTAGTTAGATTAAATCTTTCTTTAAAGTCTTCGTAGCATTGTTTGCAGACCCAAGGATATCCATTTTCAGTTACGTACCCTTCTTTTAAGGCCTCTTCAATTATTATAGAGAACTTTTCTCCACAGAAATCGCAATGATCGTGGTCATCACCAACTTGAGGACTATATTGGCGAAAATATAGTTTTAGATTGTTAAAATCAATTGATTGAGGGCCAATCCTCCAATCATCATCACCCTGATACTTGTCATTTTCTTTTATTTTTTTGAAGTATTGTTCTTTGTGATCGATCTTAACCAATTTTTTGACTTCTTCATCGTGCTTCATATCAGCTTTAAGAACAACGTAGGCAAATTTAATGATCAGTATGATTTTTATTACTAGCAAAGCATTTCTAGGAATATCAAAAAATATTGCAAGAATTGTTACAAGAATAAGTATAGCGAGAAAACCAAACAGATACTTTGAGTAAAAAACAACTGGTATCCACCAGCTCTCACATTTTAACCTTGATATCTCCATGCAATTTGGACAGGTGTGCTTTCCGGTTACGGCACCAAAATAACGTTCTCTAGTGAGTGGAAATTCATGTGAACAATATGGGCATCTCATTAAAAGATTTTATCATAAATCCCAGTAGATTTTTCTTGCATAAAGAATACTTGTTACATTGTAACATTTTTGACGCTATTAAAAAACGAATAGATGCCGTCTGGGATTGTTTTAAAAGTGAATTTGTTACAATGTAACTTGTTTTTGGGCAGTGGGGAATGGGTATTGTCATAAGATTCGGGGATGAGAATCGGAGACAATATGAGGAATTTGATCGTTGTTTTTGTGATGGCCTGTATGTGCTTTGAGCTTTTTGCGAGGGAGAAGAAGTACTTTCTTGAGAGGAGTGTGGAGGAGCATAAGGAAATGTACCGGGAAGGTTGGTATATTGTGCCAGCGACGAAAAAGAATTTTAAGGAAATTTATAGGGATGTGAGTAAGACTACGCCGAGGGCATGGGCGGAGTTTGCGGCGAGCTTTAAGAAGGATTCGGCGGAGTTTGTGGCCTTTCAGAAGGAGCATCCGAAAAAAGCGCTTCAGACACTTAAGAAGATAAATGAGTTTTCTAAGAGAACTTCTAAATCGATTCGAAAGGAAACGAGAGAGTTGAGCCGGAGCGAGTGGGAGTTTTCAAAAAATAATTTTGGGAAGGCCAAGGAGCATTTTGTTCTTGGGCATGTGAAATTTGTAAACCGCATGGAAAAGGATCTTGAGGCCATAGTGAACTCACCTCGTAAAACGAGAGATGAGATCTCTGGTGATATCAAAAACTTTAAGAGATTTATAAGGAAATTTAGAAGTAAGAAAGGGAGCGAGGTTGATCGTTCTTGGAAAGGTAGTTTAAAAAAGGCCAAAGCCGAATTTGAAGATCAGTATCATAAGTCTGGAAAGGCATCCAATTCTATAACAGCAATTCCAAAAGTTTTATGGGGCTACTTGAAGTGGGCCTATTATGGAGTGGTTAAGCCTAGCGGAAGAAATTTGAAAAAAGGTGGGGGGATGGTTCTCTTTCCTCCTGTCGTGGCCGCAAGTACGGCCTACCGAGGTGTAAGTAATTTGGGTGGAGTTTTATTTCACACGGGTAAATTAGGAGTCCATGTATTATCGCCCTATGTAGAGTCTGGAGTTTATGCCTCACTTGGTATTTTAGGAGCCGCATCAGTGATGCCAACTTATGTCGGAGGACATGGACTTTCTGCATTTAACCGCGTGGTGATAAGTTCAGCTGGAGCAGTTACATCTGGGAGTCAGGTCATAGGAAGCTCAATGATTGGAACTGGTAAGCATGTGGGGTCTATGTTTTATAATTTTGGAAAGGCCACTGGGAAAACCGTTTTTACTACATCTAAGTCAGCAATGGTACTTGGTTATAATGCCATGGTGGCGCTTCCTGCCCATACTGTTTTAATGTCCATGGGAGCAGTTCTTGCTGTTGTCGTGGATGGTCCCGATCTTGTTATCGCCTCAATTAGAGGAAAGGATAAAAGCTTAAATAAGCTTCCGGCCGGTACCGCTCTTGATGTGAGTAAGCTTGAAAAGAGCGGTTATAAGGTGGAAGTGATTTTAAAGGATAGCGAACGAGTAAAGGATGTTATTGACGGAGCAGTAGAAGATTTAAAGGAGAAAGAGTAATGAAATTATTTTTCGGTTTAGTTTTTTTATTATTTTCTTTTAATTCTTTTGCAAAGAAAGCGGAAGATCCTCTTAAGTATACTAAGCATCATATGTATTCTGCCCATAAGGACCTCTATGAAAATGGAATGGGACGAATTCCTTTTACGAGTGTGAAAATCATTCCTGCGGCCCCAAGCTATTGGGATTTAGGGCTTGGGATGATGGGAAGTGCTTCTAAGGAGTCTCTTTTACTTGGAATTGATAATGTTGGTGAGTCTTTTAGCTTGATTAAAAAGGGGAGTAAGAGGAGCGCCAAATTTGGGGGAATGATTTTTGACCAGTCCTGGGAATTAACTAAAAGGGTGAATAGGGAATCACAGACAGGAGCATATGAGCTTTTTCAAAAGTCTCTGTCTGCTCCAAAAAGCATTTTTTTATTTTCTTTAGATAGGAGTAAAAAGGTTGGCGTTAAGGTAGATAAGACAGTGGCGAAGATTAAGTCTAGTAGTAGAGAGTCAAGTGCATCGGTTAGCTCTAATATTCTAAAAAATGGAAGAACCAGTGCCTATAAAACAAGAAAGGGGCTTCAAAAAATTGGCAATCATCTATTGGGGCGGTCGACTTTATTTAAGGATAATTTAAAGGAAGCGGCTAAGAAAACCAATCGGACTAGTTCAAAGTCTGCTAAGAAATGGAAGACGAGGGTCATTCAAACGGGAAAGAAAAGCTACTCGATATCTAAAAGTTTTGGAACGAAAACATTCGAAGAATTAAATAAATCAGGAGATAAGTTTTCTTATTTAACAAAGATTGATGGTGAAAGTTTTAATAAATCGATGAAGGAGAGCTCTAGAAAGCTCCTTAGTAGCTTGGACAACATTTCCCATCAAGTTGATGATACTTTAACAAGCTCTTCAAAGAGGCATTTTGATTTAGCAGGAAAGAGCATTGGTACATCTTTTACTTATAAGGGTTTTAAAAGGTTTGATGATAAGTATTCAAAGAAATTAATTCCAAATTATAAAAAAGGAATTACTAGATCAAAGAAAATAAGGGATAAAATCAACGGACCACTGTTAAATACTCTTTCTAATTCATTTTCAAATTTTGGAAGTGATTGGAGTGAGAACAAAAGAAAGATGGATAACTCTTTTGAAGAAGACTTTGGAATTATTGGTTTAGTTACTGGAATTTTTAAATCGACTGGAATTTTAACTAAGGCGATTTTCTATGACTCTTTTTTAAAGCCAGCGACTTTATCTACGGTCAGTATGCTTGGACTAGGAGTTAATAATGCTGTTATTTATCCCTCAAGTCTTATCTTAAGTTCAGCGGCCTCTACCGCTCTTATAGGAACAGAGGTGGTGATCGATTCAACTCAAACGATTGGTGATGTGATTGTTCCTGCTGTTTCAGGTGTTGGTGCCGTGGCCCTCGCTAGTTCTGAGTATCTTGGAGGAAAAATAGGAGGATATGGAGTAAAGGCAATAAAGTATCCTGCTTTTGCTGCGACTCGCGCTCTTGGTTATACGGGCGAATATGCTCAAAAAGGTTTAGGCAAGCTAGTTAAAGGAGGTCTCTATTCGTCAGGAAGAGTCGTTCAAGGGACAGGCTATTTATATGGTTTGACCACTAAGGCTTTCTCTTATCCAGCAGCATTTTTAACGAATTGGTCTGTTTTAGGAACGGGAAAACTGGCCAGTGGTGTTCAGTATGCGTCGGCCTACTCTGGGAGCTGGGCTATTTCGGGAACTGGTCATACAACTAAAGCGATAGGTTATACTTCTGAAAAATTTATTAGGGCCAGTAGTTTTGCGGCCAGTAAACTCTCAAAGTATTCTATTCTTGGGGCCGGCTATACGGCCTCGGGTCTTACTTGGCTTGGAAAACCTATTACTTATATTATAGCTCCAACGGCAGGGGCACTGACGGGAGCGAGCATCGCGACTCTAGGGACGGCCTCATCGGCAGCGTATTGGGGAATTGGAAAAACAGCAGCCCTCGGAACTTCTCTTATTGGTACGACAGGAGCTGGAGTGACAATCGCTGGGGGGGCTATCGGTTCCACGGTCTATGCTGGAGGAGCCATGGCCTATGAAGCAATGAAAGGAATGACCTTGGCGACTGGGGCGTTGACTGGGGGAGGGCTATTGGTTTCTTATGGAAGTGTTGCCCATGTGGCCGGACATGCGGTCCTAGGTGTCGGAGATATCTCTTATTCTCTTATAAGCTTAGAGTTTCCCAAGTATCTTGTGACCCAGTTTAAAAAATCAAAGAAATCTGACGAATTAAATTAGGGATGCTAAAATTTCCTCATGTCAAAATATAAGGAATTTAAACCATTCTTATACACTTCAATCTTAGCGGCTCATTCAAGCAGCTCTGAACAGGGGTTTAGACAAAAGGACGTAAAATATTTTTTAGAAGTCTTTACCAATTGGATAGAGTCCTTATTGCCAGGACCTTCGATCAATATACAAAACACACAAATCAGTAGATTTTTAGAAAAGCTCACTGAGCAAGAGATCTTACGTAAGGAAAATAGTTCTGGCGTACCTATTTATCATTTAACACGTATAGGGCTCCATGAAATTGTATCAAGTTTAGTTTCAACTGATATAAGACCCGTGGCCGGAGGGCTTGGAACCTTTTTATTTCTTTATCACTTTGTGGATGTTTACTCTCATAAACTAGAGAGTATGCTCACAAGTGAAATGGGAAAAGTATCACCAACCTTCCAGATTGAACTTAAGCATTTGTTAAATTCAAAAACGATGCTTGAAAGACAAAAAGAGCATGTGGTTAAAGAGATAGAAAAACTTGAATGGCGAATTAATGAAGCAAGAAAGGCATCAAAGTACGCCAGCAATCTTATTAGTCAAAAAGTTCCACTCGCTGAGGTGGTGGAAAAAGTTCAAGAGTTATATCCCTACGAATTAAATAATCAAAAAACGATGGTGGATCTTTATGAAGGGATTCCCGATGATTTAAAAAAGTTTGAGTTAGAAGTGGCTCCGGTTAAAAGAGCCAACTCAATATGGGTACCCCTTTGTAATCTGTATAAAAGCTATCTCTCGGAGCTAGAAAAACTTAATTCTTAATAATTTCAATTCTCGCAAGGCGTTTTCCGGACATGTCGAGGACCTTTAGGGAGTAGTCATCGATGGTGATGGCGTCGTCCTTTTTGGGGGTGCGGCCTAGTTCGGTGAAGAGGATTTCGCTGATGCTTTCGCCTCTTTCTCCTGAAAGGTTCCAGCCGGTTTCGCGGTTAAAGTCGTGGAGGGAGAGTTTTCCAAGGACTTCGTATTTTTCTGGGGTGATTTTTTTGATTCGCTTTAGCTCGTCCGTGTCGAACTCATCTCTGATTTCTCCTACAATTTCTTCGAGGATATCTTCTTGAGTGATCATGCCCTTGGTGATCCCAAAGGCGTCTTGGACCACGGCCGTATGGATAAGTCCTTTTTGCATACGCGGAAGTAGGGAGAGTATGGGCATCTTTCCTGGCACAAAAAGAACAGGCTTAATAATGTCGTTGATTGTTTTTTTCTTTTCAAGCTCTTCAGAGTTATTGGCACGAACTAAGTCTTTTAGGTGAATGATGCCAAGGACTTTATCTAATGTGTCTTGATAGACGATGGCCCTGGTGTAACGAGACTTACCAAGCTTTTTCTCTGCTTCTTGGATCGAGGTATGCTCTTCTAGGGCGAAGATTTCTGCCCTTGAGATGAGAATATCTTCTGCGTAGAGGGAAGCTGCCGCAGCGGCGGAGCCAATAATTGGAATAGGGGTTCCATCTCCTTTTCGGCTTTTTAATCCTTCCGCAAGTTTCATGATGGCCTCTGCTGTACTTGATTGAGGACCTTCGTTTTGTTTACCCGCAATTAGTCTAACCAGTGGATCAATGGTTCTTTCGTAAACAAAGTGAATAGGAGTAGAGGCTTTATGGATAAGAAATAAGGGAAGAGAGCAGAAGTATCCTAGCTTCCCCGGGTTTTTTGCGGCCACGGACTTAGGAAGGATTTCTGAAAAGATAAGGACAACTAAGGTCATTCCGATGGTTGAGATGATAAGTCCTTTTTGCTCCCCAAAGTAGTAAACCCCTAGGGCCGAGGCACAAGAAGCTCCAAGGATATTAACCACATTGTTTCCAAGTAAAATGGTCACAAGGAGTTTTGCGGGTGTTTTTATTAGCTCTTTAGCGGCCATGATGGAGAGGTTGCTTGATTTTTCAAGATCACTATCGACTTTGTCTTTAGTAAGTCTTAATAGGGCCGTCTCACTTCCTGAAAAGAAGGCCGAGAGCACTAAGCAAAGGATAACGATAACGATATAACTAAACGGGTCCATATTTACTGCCCAACTTCTATGGTTAAGGTTGATTCAATATATTCTAAATCTTTATTAAGTTGCTCTCTATTTGGTGACCAAAATAAAATATGCCCAACTTCGTTACTTGTACTTTCGTGGGGTAAAATAATGTCACCAACTTCTCTTCGAAGAGAAAACTCAAAAATATTTTCTATTTTTTCTTTTACTTCTTCAGCGCCTTTAATAGAAAGAATTTTTCCAGCTCCAGGATGCATCATGAAGACGGCGGCGGATCCATTTTCATTGGGAGTAAAGTCTTTTGGTTCGTCCCCACAGCTTAGGTCGATATAAAGCTTCCAAGAGTCGAAATTATAGACCTTTTGAATGAGGTCCATATAGTAGCCACCGGGAGGTCTAATGGCGATCTCACCAAAAACCGGACCGTCTTTTGTCAGATAGAACTCGGCATGGGTCATGCCTCTGTCGATACCAAAGCTTTTTAAAACTTGATCATTTATTTCTAAGATTTTTTTCTTTAAGGAGTCTTCTAACTTGGCCGGTACGACGGACTTTCTCCATTGGTGAAGATACTCAGTTATATTGTGAAAGATGGGCTCGCCATTTTTTACAAAAGTTTCAACGCTAACTTCTGAGCCTTCAACAAAGGCTTCAGCGAGGAGACCTGTCTCCAAAAAGGATTTAACGTCATCGAGATTTTTCGCAATCTTTACGTCGCGAGCACCAGAGGAGTCCACGGGCTTAATTACAAGGGGGAGTCCAAGTTCTTCGATCAAGGCTTCAGGTTTTGTATCGTTTTCTATAAGTTTATATTTAGTAATGGGAATATCATTTTTAAGGGCAAAGTTTTTCATCACCCATTTATTATGAAAACGATCTGTGACATCTACGGCAAGATGCTTAAGTTTGAGTGTTTTTCTTACCAAGGCCCCTAGAATAACGGTTTCTTCCGTATTGGCGATGACTCGATCAATTTTAAATTTTTTTAATTGTTCAATTAAATTTTCAGTAAGTTCGGGAAGGTTTTCACAATAGGGGTCTTCAATCCAGCCAGTCAGGTTTTTCTTTCTCGTCTTTTTAAGTTCCCCATCACTCCATAAAATCACATCGTGACCTAGTTCTAGAGCAGCTTTATAACATTGTCTTCTTACACCAATTATTAAAACACATCTTCCCATTCGTTCCCGCTATTAGTTGTACAAGGTTCTTTTAATCGATGAGAAGAAACCTCTACGATCAGTAATGTCTAAGAGAGTTTCAAGTTCTCCGCTATCAAAGAAAAGTCCATCGCAGCCTTCACACTGTTCAATCATGATGTCGAGGAGCTCTAGCTCAAACATTTGGTCTCCACATTTTGGACATTTCATCCAATGGGACTCTTTAGCCTTATTGGCCTTTAGCTCTTCTCTTTTCTTATTTAATTTATTTCGGCGTTTTTTAAGATGCTCTTCGTTCTCACGATAGAAGTCTTCTTCTCTAGGGCAAATATTAGATTCGTCGTTCATTTTTTCCTCCCATTTATAATAAGAGGAATTTAACACGAGTTTGGCTCAAATGACCTAGAAATAGATCATCTGAATTAGCTTTTTTTGGCAGCTTTTTTAGACCGCCAAAACACCAAAGCTATAAAGGAAAAAGATAATAGAGCTTGATAGAAATAGGTTATGTAATAGGTCTTTCATTTGTTCCTCCGTTTAAAAGACATCTTATTTTTACCAAAGACTAATTGGGACGGCCTGTTAGGAATTATGAAATATCGTTAGGAAATAGTTAGGATTAAAGGTTTTTGGCTAATACTTATAGTGATTTCAGTGAGTTATGTCTTGGGATGGATAGAGTGAATTTTGGTGCTAAGATGCTCTTATGCCAAAGTTGATTGCCTTTGCCCTTTTCATTTTAATGATGATTTCAAACTCCTTCGCCTTAGATATGAAGTGGTTTGGGGCCACTTGTTTGCTATTTGAGGACGAGAAGACCAGGTTGATCGTGGATCCTTTTGTCACACGGGTGCCCCTTCATAAGGTGCTTTTTAATTCAAAGGTTGAGTCCAATAAGGAGCGAGTGAAGAAGTACTTTGGGCCTTCCGATAAAAAGACCGTGATTTTTATTTCTCACACTCACTATGATCATGTTTTAGATCTACCAGAAGTAATGAGGTTAAACCCTAAGGCCCTAGTTTATGGAACCAAGGATGTAATTCCTATTTTAACGGCCAATAAAATTGAGCCTAAAAAACTTAAAGTAGTGAAAGAGGGGAGTTCGATTTCCTTTGATCAGTTTGAAGTGAACTTCTTTGAAGTTAGACATACTAACTTGCCGATGAATATTGAGTTTGCACGGGGAGTTTCAAAGATTAGCAAAGATTCAGGGGCCAGAGATTTTAAGATGGAATCTAATCTAAGCTTCTTTTTAAAGCATAAGGAAAAGAAGATTCTTTTTCATCCAACGGCTATTCCAAGAGAGTATCCGGCCTTCGGGGAAATAGATCTTCTTATTGTCGGGCTAACAAGTAAAAATATCGATGAATTAAAAGAAAAGCTGATTGCTAAAATCAAAGCTAAGAAAGTCTATCCAGTACATAATGATAATTTTTTTATAGATTTTGAAAAGAAACTTAGAAAGATGCCTTTTTATCCGACACTAGGAAGCTTTCCCGAAGGAAAACTTCCACTTAGTATCAATTAGAACTTATTTACTTTTTTTATTTTCTGGACGCATTTCATGCTTAAAGAAGATTCCAGTATCTCCAAATTCAGAAGAGATAAAACTAGAAGTAGTGATGATATCAGCTACTTTTACAGAGTCTTTTAAAAACTTCGAGATATCTTTTTTCTCGTAGTTATAATAATCAAAGCCGTTGTACTTATCATCAACAGCATAGACACTGTAAAGAAGGGTACCTTCTTTAATTTTATGAAAGTCTTCTCGAACATCATGCTTATAGGACTTCATCTTTAACTTCGGATTAGGTACGAAGAAGATCTGCCTTGGAGATTTAGGAGCAGCTTCTTTTTTTCCAGAGGAAGTAAAAGCTGCGAAGTCATTCACAAGGAGTTCTTCTGGGTAGTCCGTCACTCTTTTAAAAATTGCATGCACAAGTTTTAAACCGATATCATTTCCGATTGGGACGATATTAGATAGAGGGTTGGCAAAGAAGTTATAGTCTTTTTCTTGACCTTCGAGTCTATAAAGAGCTGAGACATTGGCACTTGGCATATCGTCTCTTAAGACTTTAAGGGCCAGACCAGGTGCCACATCACGTTTTTTCTTTGTGGGCTTGTAGGTAAGGCTAAGACGGATAAGACCGCAGCTGACCCCTTGAAAAGCCCCTGTATAGGTATGACCTGGAGTAGGGACAATTTTAACCTTTGCCACGGAGCCTCTTCGGTGGAGATATTTCTTCCATCCCTTTGGGGCGACATCAGAGTCATAATTTTTCTTCTTTCTCATGGCCTGAACAGACATGGCGAGTAGTTTTAATACTCCCATGCCACTAAAGCCAGGTAGTTTATCATGCTTTGTTTTTTCCACATGATTCCACAGTAGCTTTTGTTTTTCACAGCCGTCTAACTTTTGATAATTCTTTGGCAGCTTATATTTTGCCGCAAGAAGGGGAAAAGAAAGACTAAAAGTAAGAAGAAATACAACTAAGTTTTTCATACTTGTTCCTTATTTATTCTTTTTCTTCTTCCGCTTCCACTTCTCCAGTACCTTCACCATTGTCTGGGTGCTCGTAGTACATAAGGAAGTCTTTTGGATTGGCTGGATCTACAAAGATTAGTTCAACCACATCTTGGTTAAGTGCTTTTGTGGCATCAAAGATATCTACAAATAAACCAATTCTTCCTTCTAATACTTTATTCGTCTTTTTATTTGAGCTGATTTCTCTTAGCAAAAACATTCCTTCTGCTGGTTCAATCATTTCATAATCACCTTCTAAGAAGGCACTCTTTTTATTTGTGAACATTTTCTTTCTTCGCCAACTAGACTTATCTTTCATTTCTGGATTGATAATGAAGTTTGTCATCTGTTTTCCGCCTTCTAGGCTAAGCTCTAAAACAGTATCGTTAAGTCTTCCGTAAGCAGAAAGATATGGTCCTGGAAGAAATGACTTTCTCCAAGTTGAATCAAGCTTAAAAGCTTTATAAGTAAAATTAGCTAGGGTGTATTGAAGCCCATTGTACTTTTTATCTCTATCAGCTGGGAAGAAGATCTCTTTTGGCTGTCCCTTACCTCCATTTGAAGTAATGATAGCTCCTTCAAGAGGATGCTCTAATTCTTGCTTATCACTTAAAACTAGCTGTCTTGGTTTATCAGTTGGTACATGAGTTAAGCTTTCGCCATCAACTCTAACTTCGTACATATTAAAGGTACCTTCAGTTCCAGTTGGGACAACTTTCATAACCTCTAGCTTGGCCGTAATCTTTTTTAGATAACCGATAAGCTTATTAAGTCCTGGAGCTTTTGCAGCAGCAACATACTCAGGGAACATATTAAGGAGGTTCACATACTCATGAACAAGAGCATAGTAACTTTCTTTCTCACCTTTAATAGGGTGCAAATAAAGTCTTGTGGCCGCATTATTTGGTCCCTTATGAAATAGCTTATAATCAGCCACCCCAAGATAGGTTCCAGATAAGTCTCGTCCAAAGCTTGCTGGGTAACGATCTTTGTCGATCGTGCTACATGAAATTAAAGTAAATAAAGATACAAATAATAAAAGTGTTTTCATCGGTTATTCTCCTACCTAAACAATATGCTCGAAGTATCTCATATTAATTAAAAAATTACAGGCGGGGGAATAGTTGGATACATAAGTACCCGAGTAAAAAAGTTCGCCCCTATTGCCTACTTTGCAACCCGTCGAACCATTTGATACGATTCCGCTTGAGAAAATTAATGTTAACGGGAGCCAATAGTGAGCTGGTTTAAAAGTACGATTTTTTTATTACTCTTATTTGTTATCGCTGCTTGTTCAAGTAGTACGAATGAAAATGTTAAACGGAATGTATCTTCTGATGAAGAATTACTAGTCAACGGATTACCAAAGGAAGAGTATCCTAAAGTTGATAGAAGTAAGGACGAGGCAGATGCGGACTACTGGAAGAACCGAGGAAGAGATTGGGCCAAGTTCAAATACGATGGCTACTCTGGAAAGAAAAATAAACTCAAGTTCGTAAAAACAATTGCATCTCCGAAAAACCTTAAATTTTCTAAGGAGCTTTCAGGAAGACGTCAGGCTCTGCTAGAGGAAAACTTATACGACACTGGTGTAAGCCCGAATGAAAAAATAGATTGTGATAAGATCATGAAAAGAGTTCATAGATCTGCTTACGGAGAATGTTATTTTTATAAATATGAAAAGCACTTAACTGATCGTGATAAGAAGCTAGCTAATCAACTTCGCATGGGAGCTAATAATGAAAGATTTGGGCGTAATATAACGACTGATGCCCATGATAAGGCCAATAAGCAAAGCTTAATGAATCCTTCGCCACTAGAGATTAGCCAGAGATTATTTGCTAGAAAAAATGGAAAGCAAGTTGATGCTCCAGTAATTAATGTTCTTGCTACGGCTTGGCTTCAGGCCATGAACCATGATTGGTTTACTCACGGTAAGAACTCAAAATCAAGAAAGCATAAAATCCCAGCACATTCAGCACATAAAGACTTTAAAGAGGGAATGGAAGTTCCAGCTACTCAATCTGAAACAGAAAGAGAAAGTAAGCATAATAAGCATGGATACGACAAAACTTTTAGAAACAGAGTTACTCACTGGTGGGATGCCTCTCAAATCTATGGATCTGACCCAGAAACAATTAGAAAAGTTAGAAGTGTTTGGAGAGACGGAGTAAATACAGGAAAACTTCTTCCTTATGGAAAGATTGCTGTTGACCAAAAGAATAGAAGGCTTCGTTATACTAAGGATGGTCTTCCGGTTACTGGTTTTTCTGATAACTGGTGGGTTGGCTTAGAGCTTGTACACCTTCTCTTTCACCTAGAGCATAATTGGGTTGTTGATAATCTTCTAAAGCCAAAAAAGAGTTCAATTTGCGACAAAGATATTCAACAGGAAGAATGTGATCAGATCTTTTTTGAAAAAGCTCGTTTGATAGTTTCAGCCTTAATGGCAAAAATTCATACAGCTGAGTGGACCCCGGCTCTACTTGATAATGAAATGCTTCAAATTGGTATGAGATCAAACTGGTACGGAATGAGAGAAGTAACAGGCCTATCAATTCCTTTTTTAAGAGGAAAAGTTGGTGGCGGAGTTAAGCACCTTATCTCAGGTCTAGTTGGAAAAAATACCTTAGATCTTTATTCAGTACCATTTACTCTAACTGAAGAATTCGTGGCCGTTTATAGAATGCACCCACTTGTTCCGGATACAGTTACAGTTAGAGATGCCGCTACTAATAAGCCAGGTGAAAAAGTTAATACTAAAGACATGATCTTTAGAAATGCGAAAGACACTTTTAGTAAGCATGGTTCAGCCACATGGATGAACTCGTTTGGTACTTCATTCCCAGGAGCTATGACTCTTCATAACTACCCAACTTGGATGAGTAACTTTGTTGCCGAAAGAAATACTGGTAAGAAGCATAGTGATTCAACAAGAATGGATATGGGAGCTATTGATATCTTTAGAGACCGTGAAAGAGGTGTTCCAAAGTATAATAACTTCAGACGTCAGCTCAATATGCCGGCCATCAATTCTTTTAGAGAATTGACTCCTAATGAAGAAGACCAAAAAATTCTTGCAGATATTTACAATAATGATATTGAGCAAGTTGATCTTCTGGTAGGTACTTTAGCTGAAGCCGATCGTTACCCAGGATATGCTTTTGGTAATACTCCTTTTTATATCTTTGCTCTAATGGCCTCAAGAAGACTTATGGCCGATCCATTCTTCTCGGACTATTTTACAAAAGAGCACTATACAAGAAAGGGTATCAAGCACGTTCAAAAACAAGAAATGGGCGATGTTATTATGCGTCACTTTCCAGAATTCAAAAATAGATTCTACGAAAAACGTAAAACTATTGGATCAAAACGAGTGGTTAAAAACGCCTTTCGTCCTTGGCTTCCAGTTTACAATGACGTGAAGAAGGCCATCCAGCCAATGGAAGGTTTATAAAAAGCATACAGATTAAATTTATATGAAAGAAGAAAGCCCGTTTGATACGGGCTTTTTTTTTGAACTATTTAACGAGTTTATACCCGCAGTTAAAACAAAAGCAGGCGGCTTTTCGGTGACCTTCCATAAAGCAATTAGGGCAAGTGGTTGTATTAAGTGTGATGTCGTTTTTCATGGCCCCCATAAGCTCTGAGGAAACCACCCCAGTAGGAACAGCAATAACTCCGTAACCAAGAATCATCAAAACGATTGAGATAAACTGTCCTAATTCAGTTTGAGGTACTAAGTCCCCATAACCAACAGTAGTCATTGTCACAACGGCCCAATAGACCGATTTTGGAATGCTGGTGAAGCCATTTTGTCTTCCTTCAACTAAATACATAAGAGCACCAATAATAAGTACTGCAGTCAAAATAGTGAGAAGAAAGACCGAGATCTTAGGCCAGCTACTTTTTAAGGCCGTGGAAAGATGTTTGCTAGCATGGGAGTATTGGGTAAGTTTTAGAATCCTAAAGACTCGAAGTACCCTAAGTCCTCGAAGGATTGATAGCCCGGCCACTCCTGGAATAAAAAAGGAGATATAAAGGGGCAAAATACTAAGTAAATCGATCAACCCAAAAAAACTAAAAACATAGGAGAGCTTTCTTGGGCTACAGTAATACCTAAAGAGGTACTCGATAGTGAACAAGGCAGTAAATACAATCTCCAATGTATAAAATAGTTGTCCATATTTAAGATTCAATCTTAGAACTGAATCTAGCATTGTGACCAAGATACTTAGGAGAATGACAAAGATAAGGACGACATCAAATACTTTGCCTTCCTTCGTTTCTGCTTCAAATATGACTTGGTAGATTCGTTGTTTCACAAAATTCTCCAGTTTATTCCTATGCTCCTATGTTATAGTAAATAAGATGAAATCTCCTATCATTAATATTTCAAATCTCTGTAAATCTTATGGTTCAAAGCAAGTTTTGAAGGGATTAACCCTAAATGTAGAGGAAGGGGAGATTTATGGATTCCTCGGACCCAATGGGGCAGGTAAGAGTACCACCATTAGAATTCTTATAGGGCTTACGGATTGCCAAGTTGAAACACTGACCTTAGCTGACTTAAGCCCTTTCCCACGGAATACTGAGTTTTTAAACCAAATTGGGGTAGTACAGGAATCTCAAAATTTGTACGAAAATTTTACGGTTTTAGAAAACTTGGAGCTATTTGCCAATTTACTTAATTTAAAAAAAGAACGAGTTGCTCAAGTCATGGACGAGCTAAGTCTTAATGGGCACCGGGATACTAAAGCAAAAGAGCTTTCAAAAGGCTTTAAGCAAAGAGTGTTGATAGCAAGAGCTTTTCTTCATGAGCCAAAAATTCTTTTCTTAGACGAACCAACAAGTGGGCTTGACCCAATTGCTGCTGATAAAGTTCACCGCTTCATCAAAGAATTGAAAAAGCGCGGTACGACTATTTTTATCACCTCTCATTTTATGGAAGAGGTTGAAGAACTTTGTGATCGAGTTGGGTTTCTAAGAGATGGAGTCATCGTTGAAGAAGGGGTCCCCCATGAGCTCTTAACAAAATATAATGCCAAAAGACTAAAAGATATCTTCCTTGAAATTATGGGGGAGGGAAATGAATAGCGTTATTAAAACCCTCTTTTTAAAAGAGCTAAGAGATTTCTTTAGACATCCTCAAAGTTTAACCATGTTCTCAATGGTTTTAACCATGAACCTCTTGCTCTCTTTTGCTATAGGAGAACTCTTCGTTGAGATGACGGTAAATATGTCGCTTGTCATGATCGGGTTTTACTGCCCGGCATTTTTAACAACGGAAGAAAAAGAAAAAAAGACTCTGACAGCTCTACTACTTACGCCGATTTCTATTAGGCAAATAATTTTAGGTCGCGCCTCCTTATATGCACTTGTTACATTTGTCGTTACGATGGGAATAATCCTCATCTTTCATTTTAAAGAAATCTATTTAATCTCAAGTGTTATCACTATTGCTCTTGGCTCTCTCTTTTTTACAATGCTAGGAATGGGAGTTGGGCTAATCGCAAAGAAGCAATCAGAAGTTTCGGCCATAGGAACAGTTCTACTGCTCTTTATGTTCCTTCCAGAACTTCTTTATGGAGTGAAGCCTCTTATTTCTAAGATTGCTCTAACTATTCCAATTCACCATATCTTAGGGGCCATAAGAGAGCCCATCTTTTCAATAGAGTTTCTAAAATATTTTGGTTTTACACTTCTCTTTTCTCTTTCACTATTTATTTGGGTAAGAGGATTGGCTTCAGACGTCCTCTTAACAGAAAATAATAGTTTCAAGCTCAAGGGTCGGGACGCAATTTTCTTTACATCTTTAATCGGAATTGCCGCCAGCTCGATTTTTTTATTCTCAGAGCCAATGGCCAAAGTCATAAAGATCGATGAGCGAACCTTTTTAGACTTTCCCTATCGCAGCTTTAAAATTCCTTATAACGAATCAAGATACGAATTCAAACAAAAGAAGGTCTTAAGGATGCCACTTCTTACTTATAAAAGACGAGACAACGAAAAAGTGAAGATTCGTATTCATCTAAAAAAACTAACTGCCGACGAAGATCTTAAGTTTCATGTGGAAAAGTATTTAAAAGAACTTTCTAAAGACAAGACCCTAAAGGTAGATTCTCACTTTAAAAAAATCGGACAACGAGAAGTCTCTTATATTTCCTACGAGGGGAGCCAGAGCGAGGTTACAACCCTACACTTCGTCGTCAAAGATGTGCTTATTAGAGTAGACCCAAGAATGAGCATAAAGAACTCAGACCTCTATCAAAGCTTAGTCAGAGACTCCGAAGAAATTATCCAATATTGGAAGTAATTTCAGCTATTTACAAAATAGTTGATTAAATCTGTAATACTTTCTCTTTTCCAGCGTTATCTCTTTAACAAGGAGATTACGATGAAAGGAATTAAAGAATATCTTAAAAATCAAGATGGTCAAACTTCAACAGAGTACATCCTTCTAATTGCGGTAGTAGCTGGAGTGGTCTTTAAGTTAAAAGGAGTCATGGACTCAAAGCTTGGAAATATTATGACCAAAGTTTTTGATCTCGCTGAGCAAATGCTAAATAAAGAAAGTAACTTCTAGGCTAAGGTGTTAAAATTACTAAAGTTTGAAATATTTTTGTAATACTTTTTGAAGTTGAACGTTAGTAAAGAGGGCCTAGTTGAAAAAGTCGTATGTTCAAAAACAATGGTTTCAAGGTGTGTTAACCATGCATGAAAGATCGTTATTGAACTACGCTTATTCACTAACTGGAAATAAGGAACAGGCAGAAGAGATTGTTCAAAGTGCGTTTATTAAATTATGGAAAGAGAATTTTCTATCGATTCAAGATTATGTAGTTCCTTGGTTGTATAGAGTCTGTCGAAACGAGGCCATTGATTACTTTAGAAAAGGACAAAAAATGGAAGAGTTTGATGAACAAAAAAATAATACATTGTCAGAGTTTTTCTTTTTTGAAGATAAAATTGAGAAGAACATAATTTTTAAAATTATTAGTGGGTTCAGTGCTGAACACCAGGAAGTATTCATTTTAAAGTTCCAGGAAGGATACAATAATAGGGAAATCAGCCAGATAACTGGCTTATCATCTTCTAATGTTGGAATAATTTTGTTTCGAGGAATTAAAAAAATTCAAGAATTGTTAAAATTAGAGGTCGAAGATGTTTGATTTAGAGAAAGAACGTATTCTATCCGACTACTTGTTTGGAGATATTTCAGAAGATCAAAAAAGGCTCTTAAAACTTAGAATCGAGCAAGACTTAGAGCTTAGAACCGAACTTGAAAAGTTTCATATTACCATGGAAGATGTTAGTTCTAGCTTTATTGAAGTAACGAAAAAAGCAAGTAATCCTTCAAGTGTTTTTGATGCTATTGCCGCTAAGACATTTGAGCAAAAAGAAAAAACCACTTTAGCAATCCTCTATAAAAGATTAATGGAAAGAAACCCTTATTTTTTTGAATTTATTTTTCTAATTACAGTTGTCTGTATCAGTATAATTGAATTAGAGGAAATCACCTCTGCTTCAGTTTTATCTCAAAGCTTTACCAATACTTCTTATTTGATAAATACTTTAATAGCCTTTTATACTTTTACGATCATTAGAAGAATTCATAAAGAATCTGAAATGGCGAATAGCTTGGGAGATCTGAATGGGGCGGTGGTTCCAGCCGTTAAAATCTCGAGTTCATTAAAAATTTTCAAATTATTAATGCTGGTGGTGTTAATAATTTTAGCGATACAGTTATAAATTAGAATCATCAAAGGAATATGCATGCCTAAGTTAAAAAAGAAGAAGAAAAGAGATTTAGAGAAAACCTATTCGAAAAAAGAAATGATTAATAAGCTTAGAAGGTTAGCGGATTGCTTAGAAAATGATAAGTATTTTGCTATTCAGATTGCTGGAGAAAGGATTCATGTTCCAGTAAGTGCGGTTTTTAATATTGAGCACGAGCGCTCTAGCGACGAAGAAGAAATTGAATTTCAATTTAAATGGAAAAGGGAATAGTGATTACCCATAATTTCGAAGCTTGAGTTTAGGCTTATGTTTGGGAACTTACAAAAAAGCTCACTCTTGTTGCTGATATTGTTATGATATAGGATTCGAACCTTTAGATTGCTTTGGACTAAATTATTTAAAAAGGCCTTGAGGATATCATCCTGAAATGGATCGTAGAGATAAAAGAAGTTATCTTCTTCCTTAATCTTATAGTCCAAAATATTAGAATTGATCAATTCGTAGTTTAAATTAGCTTTTTCTAAAATTTTATTAGCTTTAATAAACAGAGGCCTTGAGAGCTCTATCCCCTTAACTTTTTTAAAACCCATTTTCGATGCAATGATCATAGCGCGACCTTTACCAGCACCGACGTCAACAAAGACATCTTTACTAGAGAACGAGATTCTTTTTAACACTTCAACAAGTGGTTCATACCTGGAAGGCAAATATGGGGAAATCTCTGGGTTCACATCTTGAGGTTCAAAAACGGTCTCTCTTGCAAAAGGTTTATTAGAGACCCTATCTTTGAATGTAGAAAATAAAAGTTTGAGAGTCGATAAGAAGCCTTTGTCTAAGAGAGTTTTAAAGAAGTCTTTAATTCTTAGGAGAAGCATCAGCTTTTCATCCACTCGATGCATTTTTCGAGCTCTAGCTTCATATCAGCTGAACTATTTGCTTTGTAGGGGGCACCGTGACCAGGAAGAACATGACTAAAATTATAATTTAAGAGCTTTTCCATACTTTTGATTTGAATATCCCAATCATACCAACAAGCGGTCTTGAAAGCGTAGAGGTGTTTTTGATGTCTTTGAAAAGCGAGATGATCTCCTGTAAATAAATATTTTTCTTTGTAGAGAAGGACGGTATGACCTTTTGTATGACCTGGAACTGTGATGACTAGAAGGTCGTCATCGATCTGATAGTCCTCTTGGCCATCTAAAATGATCTCAAAGTGCTCAGTCTTTTTTGAGATATCGTCTTTATGCATCAACCTTTTAGAGAGAAAATCTTTTTGATAGAGGTCCGTATCAGCAACGTCATCTCGATGAGTTAAATACTGAAGCACGACCCCTCCCATGTCTTTAATATTTTTAGAGATAACACTTGAATAGCGAGGAGAATCTACGAGCACATTACCATTATCTCTTTGAATAAAATAACTTGCAGCTCCATAGGAGCTCTCTGAGTGATAACCATTGTGAAAGACATTTTCGGAGACTGGAATGGGAAAGGTTTTTGAAATTTTTCTCATCTCAACTCGCGCCCCAGTATAGCCTATGGAATTGGTTGGACAGCTAAAGAGTGCTTCCATGGCCCTAACTTCTTGATTGGGCTTTGGTTGTTCATAAACTAGGCTCATCCCATCATCTTCTTTGAAAACTTGAGGTGCCATCCAATAGCAGGTGCCGCAATCAATGCAGCTATTATCGACAAAGAAGTTACCTTCAGCATTCTTATTTCGTTTATTTCTTAGGTTGGCCATAAAGGATTATAATAAGTCCCACAATTGATAGCAAGGGGCACCAGAGAACTTCGGTGCCCCTTATCAATTAAATACTCTTTTTAAGGTGGTCCAGTTTTATATTTAGCTGGACATCAGCAAGTTGAATCTTTTTTCTCAAAGCACTCCTTTCTTCCTCTGTTAGACTATTATTGCTTTTTAGCTCCTCTTTCCAGTTCTCAATGTCGACCTTGGCTTTAACTTCTGGAGGGAGAATCCCGGCATTTTTATAAATTTTGTATTGCACCCTTAAGTCTTCAGGGGTCCAAATATCTGGCCTTAGGTTAATAGGCTTTCCTTTAAGCTTTAGGTTATCCAGCTTTCCTTCCTTGAGGCTTTTTTGCATTTCTCGTTCTGCCATACTCATAAACTTGTCTTCATCCATTGGTTCCTCCTTTGGTGAATTAAGAATAGCTTTACTTAAGGTTGGAAACAATGTACTGATTTGTTAATAGATAATTTCATATAAGGAAATAATATGATTCAGAACGAGCTTATTGAGTTTGACCTATTTAATTCTCTTCGAATCTTTATCCGAATTGCCCATGAGGGGAGCTTTAGAAGGGCCTCAGAGCGTCTTGGGATAGCTCCTAGTTCGGTCACCAAGGAGCTTAAAAAGCTTGAGGAACACTTAGGGGCAAGCCTTTTCTTTAGAACAACTAGAAAGATTTCTTTAACTGAAGAAGGAAAGATTTTCTTATCAGATGCTAAAAGTATTATTTCGTCATTAGAAGAAGCTGAGCAGAATATTCATCAAAGAGGTGCTGTGGCCAGAGGTCATTTGAGGATAACAGCTCCCGCTATTTTAGGACAAAGGATGCTTTCAGGACTCGTCGCGGAGTTTCAAAAAGAAAACCCTTATATTGATGTTGAGCTAGTTTTAACGGATAGAGTTATCGATATAGTGGAAGAGGGGTTCGATATAAGCTTTAGAACTAGCTTTGGTCTAAACGATTCAGGGCTTTTTCAAAAGAACCTGGGAGAGATTTCAAGAGTCGTTTGCGCATCTCCAGAATATCTAGACAAGTTTGGAAATCCAAAAAGAATAACTGATTTAGAAAAACATAATTCATTAGTCTTTATAAGAGGGACGGCCCTAACTTCCTGGAGATTTAACAAAGGTAAAAAGGAGTTAAATGTACCGATTAATGGAAATTATAAAACGAATAATCTCTTAGCCTTGATAGAAGCTGTTAAAGGGGGACTTGGAATCGCAAATATCCCACGATACTTAGTTGAGGATGAAATCGAGTCAGGAGAATTAGTTTCACTTTTTAATAGTTATCGATTACCGGCCTATTCAGTTTTTCTTCTTTATCACCAAAAGCGATCTCAGAGTAGAAAACTAGATCGATTTATTTCTTTTTTTGAAAAAAATCTTTCTGGACTTTAATGACACCATAACTGCACTGCAAGGTGCGATTTATTTCTGAAATCAGAATCATAATGTCTTCACATTGAGCGTTATCTCTTTCTTTTTTTGGCATGAGGCTTGCTTTATTCCAATTATTGCCAATTTCAAAAGGAGAGAGAAATGAAGAAGGCTATCTTAGTAGGTTTTTTATTAGCATTAACTTTTAACGTACACGCAAAGCAACGAATTAAACATTGTGGCAGTTCTGCCAAGTCTGAAGTGAGAGAAGCCTTAAATTTCGTAAAAAATAATCTTGAAACAATTATGAGTGACACCTCTGGAATGACTTCGAAAGAGAAAAAGAAACTTAGGAAAAAAGCTAAAAATGTAAATATTAAATGTATGGACCACAAACCGGTTTGTAAGAATCATAGTGATAGGGGAGGTGTTTCAAGGCATATGTTTAATTCAGCTGTGGTCATTTGTTATAACAGGATAAGAAGTGTCATGGGTAATAATGCGTTTTGTGCATTAGCAGATACAATAATTCATGAATTTGGTCACACGGCCAATGTTAAAAAAGCGAGGAATCATAATGATGGACCTAACAACGATAAAGTTTATCGTCTTGGAGACGCTGCCGAGGACCTGTGTAATAGCATGGGACTGGATGGGAGCATCCCCAGAAACTCAAACGACTAAAAGGAAAAGTTAGAATTGGGACCAGTATAGTACTGGTCCTAATCTAGGAATTTCAAAAGCTTTGCCTCAGATTTTGATCCCTTTATTATTCGATTTTTTTCAACAGTTTTCGGATTTCTTTTTTTCTTTATAAAGCTTAAGATTTCATTATTCGTGATGCCGATATTGTATTGCTTTTTAGAGTTATTTCTTTTAAACACAATTGAGGCGATCCCTAAAAGCTCGCCTTGAGAGGAGAAAAATGGTCCACCACTATCTCCTGGACATTGCCTGGCACTTGTTTGAATTAACTCAGTCATGTAATTCAACTCATCTTGAGCTAGCTTAAATTTGTTCGAGTCTTTTTTGTAGTACTCTAGAACTTTACCTTTTTTAATATTGAAATTTTCTTTTCCACAGTGACCAATAAGGCTCAAAAGATGACCTGTTCCAACTTTTGTTTTTAAAATTGGAAAGAAGTTTTTATTAGGTTTTGTGATTAGTAAGCAAAGGTCCTGTTGGTTTTCCTTATCACAATTGATCACGCTTAAGTTCTTAACTAATGATCCATCGCTATTTTTAATTTGTATCTTATACTCTGGGTTTAGTAAGAAATCTCTTAACACATGATAATTGGTTAAGAGCATCCCTTTTTTCCCTAAATATAAACCTGCCCCAACAGATACTTCGTCTAAGTTTTTATTAAAAATAGCAATACGTACAGTAGCCTGTTTTCTCAATGAGTTAACGTAGCTTTGATCTTTTAGGCCAATGATCATTTGAGCGGATAAAGTAAAAGGGAAGAAGTATAAAAGAATAAGAAGGAGTAATTTAAAATTCATGACTAGTTTTGAGCAAACCTTTTTTCCACATCCTCAAAAGGAATCATATTCTCAGAGAGTCTGATCTGCTCAACCTCTGTTTTTACAACTCGTTCTTCTCGGTGAGAGGTATTCTCTAGAATTTTATTAATAACAGCACTTGAACGCGATTCTGCTAAAGTTGCTTGTACTTGCTCAAGGATCTCAAGCCTAACCAGATTATACTCCTGGTCTTCAAAGCCACTAACAAATGGAACAGAAGAACTTTCAAAATCATAGGTATGTAAGATAAATGTTTCTTCGTCAGTGATTTCTAAAGTGTGAAATCTCTTTCCATATAGATTATATTTTTTTACCACCTCTTCAACTCCAAACACATCTACAATTAAATGAGGAAGCACATATTTGTACATATACTGTGGTGTGAACTTTCCATTTTTATCGGTTAAGCCTTTTTTGCCTTTTGCGGCGAGCTTGTCACTAGCGTCTTTCTCTTTTTCCTTGTCCAGCTTTTTATTTGAAGCATTTGTACCTTTAGTACCAGGTGTACCTTTTCCTTTTTTACTCGTTTCTTCTTTTTCAAAATCGCTTTCGGGTTTTATCCCGTCAGGGACTCCCGCCAGCTTCCGTTGAGCTTGTTCAAATTCACTTGGCGTCACTGGACCTGAATTCGTTGGGGCTGAGGAAATATCTGATGGAAGATTTCCTATTACATTTTTATATCTTGAGATTTCATTATTGAGACTTCGTCCACCGCCAAAACTAGAAGCAAGGTCCCTGTTCGTCTGATTGGCCTTTTTTCCTCGAGAAGCACTTTTAAAGCCGCTAGAAGAATTAGAAGTTGAACTAGGTGCTTTAGGTACAAAGCTTGAGGCTGAGCTTGGAAAAGGAACTGTGTTAAAACTTCTTCCTGCATTCGTTGTCGCAGGTGAATTAATTGTACTCGACGGTTTAAAAGAATTAGAGACTTTATTAGATGACCTTCTCGTTGGGGGGATGAAATCATTACTAGGTAAATTCGCTTGGGTGTCTACATTTCTTGCTGGTACGCTTGGAGCATTTCTCGGCGGCGTTACTACCACATTTGTAGGTGTTATGTTTTCAGGTTTAGGGGGTTCCACAAAGGTTGGATTCTGAACGGCTGGTCCTTCAAGGAATTTTTTAGCTAACTCAGAATCTTCAATATCATTTAAATTAAACTGAGCCGCCGACAGCCTTCTTTTTTCATTAAAGGCTTTTAAGTCAAGTTCACCTTCAGGATCAGGCTTATCTGGTTTTTGGGTAACAGGTTTTTTTACTCTTGCTAATTTTGGGTCATCCTTTTCAATTGGTGTAAGAGTACTAGCAAAAGTGGCTTCCTTTAAGATTCTCTTTCGTTTTTCTGCAAGTAGCAGTGGGTCTTTAAGATTTTTTACTTCAGTACTATCTTGGCCTGCCATCTCACGAAGTGTTTGATTTCCATTGGCCTTATCAATTATAAAGTTATTTAAATACGCTAAAAATCCTTTTAAGTCTGCAAGCTCACTTTTATCCATAACTTTAGCGATATTTGAGTCAAATAGAATAGACTCTGGGTCATAAGCAAACTTCTCTATCAGGTCCTCAATCACTTTTGCTTCTAGTTTTGGTCTAATCCCCCTAATTTTTTCCTCTAAATTTGATAGAGTCATCTGCCTTAGGTTTAAGATATTCCGGCAGGATTTATCCGTGCTCTGGCCATTATCACATTCAGGTAGAAACTTACAAACGGACTGATTGAACTTTTGATAATCTCCACCTTCACCATTGATAAAAGTTTCAAAGTCAGTTTCTCTCGTATTTTCCACATTAAAAGCTGGTGCTGATTCACTTCCAACTTCTTTAGGTCCTTCGCTATTGCAGTAAGCTCTGGCTGAAACAAGGTTCGCCATAGCGAAGCTATCGTTACTTGAAAGGGCAGGAGAAACACTTGCTTGATATACATCAAGCGGAAGATCGGGGAGCTCTTTTTTACAAAAGATATTACTTACATTAGGGCCCTGTAAGCTCGTGCATCTTCCATTTAGTTCAGCCACTTTCATGGCAACTACTGTCTCTTCAATTTTATCTGAGACAAATCCCTTATTCTTGGAATTTAAGATATTTAAGTTTTTAGAATAATTATAAGTAGAGTAGGGAAGACAAATATTTGGATCACTTTTTAAATTAGATGGGACTTGATTTTCAATAAGTCTTGATAGTCTAGAGCTATAGTCTTTTTGAATAGCACTTAAGTCCTCACTTCCGAAAACTTCTTTGACCCTGTTTTTAAATGTATCTTGATCACAGCCCTCAGAAGAACCAAAAGCACTAAGAGAAGAAAGGATGCTTGAAATATTACAAGTTGGGCTTAAGTTATCCTTTAAATAAGCGGCGTCCTCGATATTATTTTTTGTCATGGCATCTAAATCAAAAAGACTTTGAGCTATATTTAGGAACTCTTTCTTATAACTTTTAGTCCACGCTTTTTTCGATTCTTCCTTCGAAATTCTCGCAAGAGCTTCTTTTTGAGGACTCTCACTTAAAAGAGTGGCGTTTGACTGGGCACACTTACATAGTTCCGCTTCTGGGATAAACTGGCTATCACAACCTACAAATTTTTGGCCGACCTCAGTAATTGAACCGAGCTCTGTGTTTGGAAATACTGTCTTAGGGCATTCGACAAGTCCCTCTTCACTAAAGGCCAGAAGGGGCAGCAGCGAAGCGATAGTTAAAAGAAGGATTTCTTTATAGTATTTCATAGTAGAATTATCGGTTATTTCTTAATTCTAGCTTAGGGAATAGAGTGTTTCATTGAGATTTTGGAGTAATTTTAATTGGTTAGGGGGATTTTCTAGGGAGACTTTTCTTTCAAGGCTGCCCACCGATATGGGCAGAATTTCGGATTATCCACCCCGATCTCCGTCACCCATTTTTAAAGAAGATTCTAATTGAACAGGGTTAACTTCATTTACTAATTGAAATAAAGATCCGTCCCGGCAAAGTAATTGTTCATTGTTAATTTTTATACATTGTTCGTTGGGGTTTTTACTAATATCAAGAGGAAGGTTTAGTTTACTTTTCTTACGATAGAGACTTAAGCAGACAGAGCGAGACTTTTGGGTATCGGCTTTAAAGCATTTCTCACTTTGATGAATATAGAATTTTTCTTTTAATCTTGATCTTCTCGCAACATCAATACAGTTATTGACGTATTTTTTGGACCCGCACTTCTTTTTATCAATCCAATAATTTCTAGTAACGAGTTTCCATCTAACTTCTAAATCCTTAGAGTCCTTTAAACAGTTTTTCTTACTTTGATTTCTTGAAAATCGAGAACAGTATTTAGGAAAATTTGGATATTCAAGCTTAATTAGACCTAAGCATTTATCTTTGTCTTTTATATGCGAACCACAGATTTTGATAATTTGTTGCTCAAAGCAGGCGACTTTTTCTTCTGGTTTGACCCAGCTCTTACATTTTTTAGCAACCAAAGTATTTATCTTTTGAATCTTGGTATCTCGGATTTTGGCAATACACTTAAGTTTTGACATGTTTGAGTCTAAAGTAAGACATTTTTGCTTACTATTAATACTTAAAGCCGCCGCTATCCCAGCAAAGATAGTAAAAAGAAATATGATGATTAGTGATTGCTTTTTCATATCTATTTTTTATTCGTGTTTTGGTTGCTACTATTTTCAGTGGTCGAGCTTGGCTCATCTACTTTCTTTCCATCGTTGACAGTAAGAAAACGATTTCCATTTTTACAAACGATATTTCCTTTTTTTAAGAAAAGACAGTCATCAGTCTTTGCATCAATTTTCTTTAAACATTTAACTTGGTCTTTTTTCGTTTTTAAACATTTTGAGATAGCTAGCTTTTTATATTGAGCTTTAGAAAGAGCTCGGTCTTTTTTCTTGTGACAAGGCACTTGCTCTTTACTCTCAAGCTTTTTGCAAGAGTGAGAGTCTTTTTCAATTTTAGAAATTTCAACTTCTAATTTTTTAACTTGTTTTATTGCTTCCTCAGAAGCAAAGGTAATTGTGGAAAAAAGGAAAATACTTATGGCGAATAGCTTGATCATAATTAACTCCTGTCCCAATAATAGAGGGGAGTCCAATTGAATGCAAATCGACTCAAATTTCTCCCTAAAAAGTGTAAAAATGCGTTTAGGGGCTATTCTATAACATTCTGAGTGATTTCGTCAGCCTCTTTAGACCTTGGCCAGATTGGCCGATAAGGAGATGGAGGAATTTTTTTGAAAGAAGATTTTGTAAAACTTATTGAACAGGCCATTTTGGAGAATAATTTTGAAATTGTGGTCAAAGAACTCTCGAAACTTAAAGGTGTTCGCTCGTTTTGTGTTAAGGATAAGTTGAGATTATCTGAATGGTATCTTTGGGCGAATGAACCCGATAAAGCTCTTAAGATTTTAGGGGACCTGGCCTCAGAAAGTGAGTTACTTAATATCAATCAAGAAGAAATTCCACTACAGATTCGACATGCCTATCTCCTAAACTTTCTTGGAGCAAAGTATGTGGCAATGAAGCACTTTGAAGTTATTGATAAAATAGTTAACGAGAGAAATATTCCAATCTCAACAATCTATCCAAAGTACTTTGAGACCAAGGGAAAAGTTTTTCTAAGTGCCTATATGTTTAAAGAAGCAGCAACTTTTTTTGAAAAAGCGATAGAGTTAAATAGCTTTTCTAATCGCCTAAATATGGCCGTAGTAAAAGTTAGTCTTGCTGATTGTTATAATGGCTTAGGGGAATATGAGAGTTCTAAGTCGTTAGTAGAAGGCCTGCTTAGTGAGCTTTCAAGTGAAGAGATCTCTTTAAAATCGATGTGTCACGAAGTTCTTGGAGAATGTTATCTGTTTGAAGGTAATCTCTCTAGAGCAAGGCTTGAATTTAATTCAGCTTGGAAGTACCTTAAGGATAAAAATGAGTCCAAGGATATGGCTTATCTCTGTCAAATGTCAGGTGCCTGCTATGTCCTTGCAGGAGAAGACGAAAAAGCACAAGTAGAACTTCTGAAAGGAATAGAGATATTAAACAAAAAGAATTCTCAACCCATCGCAAAGATGAGCCTTTATTATTGGTTAGAGAAAAGCGGCTATAATGACCTGGAGTTTGAAGATAAAGTCATGGTTCGGGCACATCACTCTTTTTCACCCTATCGATATTTGCTCGGTAAAAGTCTTAATCCGAATAACAAAAACCCTCTCCCTAAATGGATTGAAAAACAGTACGTCCAAAACTCAGCGGATTGTTGGCTATTGGATGGAAGTGAAATCTTACCGGCGATATATGATGAGCTTAGAATTGAAGAGAATAAAAACTTTTGGGATCTGTGCTCAGGGCTTATTAATATCAACGAAAGCTTTACTTTTCTGACAGAGATTGAAAGTAGCACACTCAATATTATAATTGGTAGCGGGAGTGCTGGAGTTTCAGAATGGGCCTTGATCGACTATGTCTATAGGCAAGAATTTATTCACCCCTCTGTTGGAGTGGACAGAATTAAAAAAATTGTAAAGCAGTTAAAAACGAAGGGCTTTGAAATTGAAACTAAGGATAGGCACTTTAAAATAGACTCTAGTAAGGTTCAAATTATCTTGCCCATGGACAATAAAATCCGCGGACAATTTGCCTACTTTATGAAGAACTGTCCAGGTGAAGAGTTTAAGAGGTCTGACTTAGAGAACTTTTTTTCTATTACTAAATCTATGGCCAATAGGTGGATAGGAGAGTGGGAAGAAAAAGAAATGATTAGCTCTAGTGGTAATGGAAAAGCGAAAATTTATTCAATCAAAAAAGCATCTTAAAAAAGGGCCTCACATCCGAAGGCCCTTTAAACTACCCTATTTAGAAGATCTTCTGAAAAAAGTCCGCGATGGAGTAACTTCTTTCTTTAAACTTCTAATTTTACATTTTTTACTTACTTTATAAGAAGTAAGCTTTCTTGGCATTAGGCTGATCTTGGCACATCTTTTTTTGGCAATTTCTTTCCATTCTTTTTGAGATTTACATTTTGGGTCTCTTTCTTGGAAAGCTTTGTTAAAGTCTTGACAGGTGTAACTTAAAACCTCGTATTGGTCGGCTTTAAAAGCACCTAAAAAACCAAATATATGAAATTCTTTTAGACCAATATGCCCGCATAGCTTTTTTGCTTTCTTAATTAACGATGACCTTGAGAGTCCTTTGGCGTCTTTTATTTTTCCAGTTTTATAGTTTTTACATTTGTACTGAACTCCCTTAAAAAGGGCTTCTTCACCGGCTGAAGCCAGGCTTGAGAATCCAATAATTAAGCTAAGAGTAATCAATATCGTTTTTAATGTGTTCATCATTCTCTCCTGTTTTTGGTTGTTTTAATATTAGTAAGATTTATGATTTTTTTTTAGGGAGTTTTTTGAGACAAAAAAAAGACCCGCTTGGCGGGCCTTCTAAGTATTGAGTTGGATGGAGGATTATTTTTTTAGGGAACTTGAAGCAGCGTCTCTTCTCTCTAGACGATTTTCAAGTGTTTTTCTCTTTTTACATTTGTGACTAACTTCATAGCCATTTAATGCGTCAGGAAGTTTTCCCACTAGTTTTCTACATCTTTTGAAGGCAAATTTTTTCCACTCAGCTCTTGTTTTACAAGAGTTTCCAAATTCGGTGAAAATCGTTTTTACACCTTGGCAAGTATAGAGGAGCTTTCTAAATAGATCATTTCTATAAAGTCCAGCAAAGCCAGTGATTTGCGAGCTATTAATACCGCATTTATTAGTAACTTTAGAGCATCTATTTTTACAAAAAACTTCACCTTTCTTTCTATAGATCTTAGCAGGAAGACCTACTTTATCTTTGAAACTTACTCCTTCGCCGTCATAACATGTAAAAGTTGCTCTGGTATAATGAGAGATCTCTTTTACTTCAACGGAAAGGTTTGGTTTCTTTTTAGTATCTTCGGCCAATACGACTGAAGAGGTAAATGCAATTACAGTTGCCATTAAAATTAGTGTCGTCTTCATGTCTGTCTCCTGTTTTGAAGTTCTATAGCCATAATGCCTCTTTCTCTTCACGTAATTTAGGGAGATTTTTAAAGCGCACTATATTTAAAACTCTTTAAAATCAGGCACTTATCTTGTTGGTAAGAATTTCCTGTAGGGAGAAAGGGCCCCTCAGAGTAGAATTTCTAAAAGAACATTAAAAAAGGATTCTAAAGATGAAGTTATTAAAAACAGTTTTTATTGCTATTTGCTGTATTAGTTTTAGTCTGAGCTTAAGTGCTGAAGAAGAAGCGAAGAAGTTTAAAAAGGTTAGTATTAAATGTCACAACAACTTAAAGAAAGATTTCGATAATAATAGTGGGAAATCTTATAAAGAGTGGAGAGAGAGATCTAAAAACTTTTGTAAGGATAAATGTACTGCGGACAAAAAGAAATGTGGGATTAAAAAGATCCAAGTAGAAAAGTTAAAGAATAAGAAAAAGAAGGATTTTAAAAAGCCTAGCGATATTGTGGTTGATAAGAAAAAAATGGCTTACAAAGCGGTTCTGTTCACTTGTAAGAACGTTAAAACAATCTTTAAGGAATTTGATAAGGAATGTAAGATGTCCAAGGCGGCCTGGAAAAAGTATGCCACCAAATACTGTAATAAGATTGTTGACGAGAAAGAAGCTTCACTAAGTAAGTATTCAGTCTCAAAACCTTGTAGTAAGTCTGATTCTAGTGAAAAAGAGTCAGAAGATAGTAAAACAATAGATAAATAAGCATCATTATATAGGCGTATTTGTCATGCATTAGTATGGCAAATACGTTTCAAATAACTCCCTAAATTTAATTCCAGTTCTTTCATACAATTTGAGTATGAAAACTTTAAAACGATTCACATTTTTATTGTCCGAAACTCTAAGCTCTCAATCTAAAAAGGGGGAGGACTTTTCACTTTTTGATTTAGCCGATCTCTTAGATATCTCCTATTTGGCTCTATCAGATATTTACTTTAAGCGAAAGAAACCAAGTTTAGAATCTATGGAGTATATATTCTCGAAATTATCGGAACTAGGACTTTTTAACGGGCAGAAGCAGGAGTTCAATGATTTAGTTCTAGAGGTAGAGCAATCCTTAGTCGTGCTTCGTAATATTGAGGATCGAAACCAGTGGCTAGCTTTTGCTGTTTTAGAGCTAAAAGGATTTGGATTAAAAGAAGAGAAGATAATTAATCGCTTATGTATACCACGAATGAGAGTAGAAATGATGCTTACTGAGTTGGGACGACTAAATCTAATCTAGAACTAAAGACCAAATATTTTAGGATCCCCTGCCCCTTCTCTTACTAGTTCCATAACACCGCTTGAGAAATCTATGATTGTACTTTGCCCAAGGAACTCCAATTCTCCTGGATCCAAAACTAGAGTCATATGGCCGAGCGCTTCTTCAATTTGAAAGCCATAGAGCTCTTCACCCTCGGCCACTTCAATTTTCTCTGTTGGGATATTAGTAGATACTAGAGGCTTTTCATAAAAATCTATTAATTTTATGACAAGGGGACTTGGGCTAAATCTGACACCGATTTGATGATCTGTTTTGGACGCTTTTAGTGCTTTATTCATTGCTTTTCTAGATTCAAAAATAAATGTAAAAGGACCGGGAATCTTATTACGCAGTATCTTATATGCATTGTCGTCAATATAGGCAGATTCACTGGCCCTCTTTATGGTGTCACAAAGGAGGCTAAAGTGATGACTTTTATCTTCACCTTTGAATGAGTAGAGGTTATCAACTCCCTTTTTGGAGAAAGGGTCAGCGACTACAATCCAATTTGTATCAGTAGGTAAAATAACCAAATTTCCTGCCGAAAGCTGATCTGCTGCTTTTTGAAGAATTCTATCATCAGGGTTATTAGGAATTACATATTCAATCATTCCGTTATTATATCTCGGAAAGGATAGATTGAGCCATGCCTTTTTTCTCCAGAACAGACTTTAACTCGGGCGGTAGGGGACTGGTGACTTCTACCATTTTCATAGTCCAAGGATTGGGGATTCGCAGTTTATAGGAATGTAAAAAAATTCTTTCAAGACCAAAGTCGTTTAAGTACTGATCATTTAGATCTTTATGCCCATACCTTCTATCCCCAATAATATGATGCATACGACGAGAAAAATGTCTTCTAATCTGATGTCTTCTTCCTGTTTTGATTTCAACTCTGACTAAGCTGGAGTCGTCTAAATGCTCCATGACTCTATAAAGAGTTAAAGATTTCTTTTTAAATTTTCCATCTCTGAGAGGAAAGTTAAACTGCCCATTTCCTTCTAGCTTTCCTTTACAAAGGGTAAGGTACTCTTTCTTTGTTTGGTCCCCATGCCAATGAGATTGAATCTCCTTTGCCGCGTTTGAGCTAAGGCCAAAAATAATAGGACCGGAAACTTGTCTATCTAATCTATGGATAGGGTATACATACTGGTCAAGCCTATCTCTAACTAGCTTCATAAGGTTTGTTCTTTCGTGATGAAACCTTTTGAAAGGATGAACGATTAACCAACTAGGCTTGTCGACTATGACGATGTTTTCATCTTGATACATGATTTGAATATCTTCTGGCTTTAGCTGAGCTGCTTTATCAACTAACAATTCGTTACTTTCTTCCATAGCCTTTGATCTTACCTTATTTGATTGAAAAGATTGAGAGATCCAAAAAAGGAATTTTTAACGGCCAGTAGGGCCAACTGAGGATTTTCAATGAAAACAAAAATACTACTCGTTTTTTTCAGCTTTTTTTTAACCCATAATCTTTTTGCCAAATTCTCAGGAACGATGCACTTTGTCCACTTAAAGGTAAAGAACCCCGAGCAAAGATCAAAAATTGCAAATATTATACATATAGACCAGGTGGTTGAAGATTCGGTTTATGCAGTTGTTAATAATGAAGACTTTAAAGTACTTAAAAAAGAGATGGGTCATCTTATTTTTGAATCTCACTTATATAAGATTCCTCAGACAAAAAGCGGGGACGAAGTTGAATTTCCAGCAAAAGATGAAAAGTTTCATACCTATAAAGAAACCATAGGGTTACTTGATGAGCTTTCTAGAACCTATCCAAAAATCTCTTCAATCTTTAACTTAGGAACCTCCGTTGAAGGAAGACAGTTAAAAGGAATTAGAATTACTGGGGAAGCAAACTTAAACTCTAAGGCCTTTGTCCCCGGAATCTTTTTTGTTGGGGCTCATCATGCAAGAGAACATTTATCTACAGAAGTTCCTCTTCTCTTATTGAAGTTCATTTTAGAAAACTACGGAAAAGACGAAAGAATAACTAAACTTGTAAATACTCGTGATATTTACTTTGTTCCAATGCTAAATCCCGATGGGGCCATGCACGATATAAAGGGACGAAAATATAAGATGTGGAGAAAAAATAGAGTTCCTAACTCACGAGGAAGTTTTGGAGTCGATTTAAATCGAAACTATTCATTTGGTTGGGGAACAGGCGGTTCTTCCAGAAGAGAGACTAGTGATGTTTATATGGGTCCAAAGCCATTTAGCGAGCCCGAAACTATCGCCGTTAAAAAATTCGTTGAAGAGCATGCCAATATTAGAATTATTTTAAGCTTTCATACCTTCTCAGAATTAATTCTTTATCCTTGGGGTGGGAAGAAAACGGGCGTCTTAGGAAAAGATGGAAGAGTATTTGAGACCATGGCTCAAACGATGTCTAAATGGAATAAGTACAAACCGATGCAAGCGAGCGGACTCTATGTAGCCACAGGCGACACTTGTGACTGGGCCTATGGAGAGCATGGCATATTTTGTTTTACATTCGAGCTAACGCCAAAAACAAGATGGACTGGGGGCTTTTACCCTGGAGCAAAAGTTATTGAACCGACATTTCGCGCAAATATCCTTCCTGCTCTCTATCTTATTGAAAAAGCAGCTGATCCCTATGGAGTTTTAAAGAAGTAGAGCATTAGAAACTTGAACTTTAAGAAGAATCGTCCTATTTAGTTAAAATGAGTCGAAGAAGTCTATTGCTTGAGGGGATGCAGTCCCTCGAGAATCAAAATATATCCTGTAAGGATTGTTCTGGTAGGTGTTGTACCTACCAGGCTAATTCTATGCAGATGACTCCACTTGAGACTCAAGATCTTTATGAATATCTAAATGAAAATTCACTTTGGACTGAGGCTCTTGTTCAAAGACTAAATGAGAATATTGTTGAATTTCGTCTTGATAAAGAAATTTCAACGGGCAGAAATACGAGTTTTAGAAGAAGTTATACCTGTCCCTTTTTTAAACATGAATCTCTAGGCTGTCCAATTCCTCCAGAAGTAAAACCATACGGATGTTTAGCCTTTAATGCGATTTCATCAGGAGTAAGTGACGGTGAAAATTGCAAAAGTGATCTAGACCTTTTGAGCAAGAGAGAAAGTGAAGATGAAGATAAACTTAATAAAGAGCTTACAAGTCTTTATGGTCTTTATTGGGAAAAATTGCCTATACCAATGGCGCTTCTTGAATGGGATAAGCTACCAAATTGAAAATTTGCTATATCGAGCCATATTTAGGATTCTCTCATAAACACTGGATAGAAGGTTATAAAAAACATAGCTCAAATGAGATTGCAGTCGTTGGGTTGCCCGCAAGGCATTGGAAATGGCGAATGCATGGAGGGGCCATAACTCTTGCCAAGAAAGTTGAAGAGGGATGCGAGGTTCCGGATCTCTTTTTAATCTCTGGAATGATCGACTTACCTCTATTCAAGTCACTATTGCCTTCTCGTTTTTCGAATGTACCAATGCAATTATACTTTCATGAGAATCAATTTGCTTATCCTCATTCAGATTATCAGGATGGTAAAAGAAACGAGCATTTTAGCTTTATCAATATGAAATCTGCTCTTGTGGCGGATAAAGTTTACTTCAATTCTGAATATAATCTAAAAACCTTCTTGGAAGGTTCATTAAAGCTAGTAAAAAAGATGCCCGACTTTTCTAATGCTGAGTGGGTTGAAGAGATAAGAAAGAAGTCTAAAGTTCTCGCTCTTGGAATGGATTACCTAAAAAAAGTGGAGGTTCAAAAAATGACAACTCCACCGCTTCTTCTGTGGAATCATCGATGGGAGTACGATAAAAACCCAGAGCTTTTTTTTGAAACATTATTTGAATTAGATGATGAAGGCTTGGATTTTGAATTGGCTATTCTGGGAGAAAGCTTTAGAACTAGTCCCGCTATCTTTGAAACAGCGAAGGAGCGATTGAAGAATAAAATTAAATATTGGGGATTTCAAAGTCGAGAGGATTACGAACGAATTGTTCATCAGGCTACTCTTTTGCCAGTAACCTCTAATCAAGACTTTTTTGGAATCTCAGTTATTGAGGCCGCTGCCGCTGGGGTTAGACCGCTTCTTCCAAAGAGATTAGCTTATCCAGAACATTTTCCGAAGGAATACTTTTTCAGTGAGGATGGAGAGTTTTTGACTGCCTTAAGGGAGCTGATTGAAAGTCCTAAGGACCTCTCTTTTAAGGATATGGAGAAAATAAAGTCTTATTCTTGGGAGTTTATGGCCAAAGAATATGATGATGAGTTTTCACTTAACTGAGAGACTTCTATTCTTTTGACCCCTATAAGTAACCCCAAAGTCTTTCTTGCAATTAAATGCATCTTAGTAAATTTTTTGGGACCAATATAAAGACCCCATTTATTATCAACTTTTTTTATTTCAGCTTTAAAACTTTTAAAGGCCATGACAATGACGTTAATGGGATACTTAATTGTTATGGGGCAACCTATATTTGGATCAAAATTTTCACATCTTAAAGTGACCAATTCAATTCCAGCTGCCTTAACTAATGGGACATTATTTTTTAGTACATTATTGGGATAGATTTTTTGCTTATTTTTTTTATTATTAATTGTTTTTATATATTGGATCTCATTTTTTTTATCGACTCCGACATAAAGGCTATAGGTCTTATCGACATAATTTGTACTAATAAGGGAAAGATGAATGTCTTTAACTTCAGCCTTTAGGTTGAAGCTCGCTAAGATCGCTATAAATATAAGAAATTTCATTAAGAAAAATTTAACCTAAAACGGCTTCTAAGACAAAATCTTACCGATTGGGAATTTCACTTTTAGACGGTAGAATAGGGCGTGAATAAGCTTTTAATCTTGATCGTAATAGTCACCCTTTCTCCTCAAAGTTTTTCTGCCGACAGAATGTGCGATAAGTTCGACTTTTTGGACTGCCCCGATGTTTTCTCAGGAAATAGAAGCTCGGGAGCTTCGGTACCAAGCCAGGGAGCTTCACTAAGTTCTGTTCCGGCGAGTATTGCCAACGTAGATAGAACTGGAGTGGAAGTCATAAAATACGTAGGCTCTTATGATGTTAATTTTGTCGCAGGAACTGGTGTGGTGGGCTCTGGCTTTTCTACTACCAATAATGAGGGCACATTTTTTGGAAACGTACCGCTAGAGTCTGACGCTGAATACTTAGTAAGGCGTATTAGATCTGATAAGTTTAAAAGCCAAAAGTATAATGGCGTCGTGGCCTTAAACCTTTTTGGTAAATCAAAAAGAAAAAAAATGTTTTCAGCCAGCGTTGGGCTTGTAGGAAAGTATAACTCCAAAACATCAAAACCAAACGGCGGAATCGGAACAACATTAAAATTTGGACCTTTAAGTGCTAGTTATACAAGAGTTCGAGATGACGGAAGGCCAGACGAAGACCAAATAATAAGCTATTACTCAGACACACTTTCGGCAGGCTTTAAAATTGCCAACTTGGCAGTGGATTGGACTTATATTCAAAATAATACTCCTACTAGAACCTATGCAAAGATCTTTTCAGCGAGTCTCTTCTTTAAAAAGATCATGTTCACCTACGGTAGGCGAACCGAAGAGCATGGACATCCTTCAATTGTATTTTCGAATGAATTTGTCACAGTAACCGACCCAACTGATACCTCAAGAACTTTTGGCTTTCTCGGTCTTCAATATATGATAAAAAAACGCTTTATTATTGGGGCTTATAGCAACTATTATTTAAATAGTGATATTAGTTTAGGATTTAGCGCTTTCTTTTGAGGAACTCCACATGAAGAATTTAAATAATTGGTTAAGGGATTATTCTGTAAGTCACAAAAACCCCACCAACAAAAAAATACATAATATTTGCGTACCTTTAATTATGTATTCAATTCTAGGAATGATGTGGGCCATACCGGTGCCAAGTTTGTTTGACGTTAGTCCTTTTCTAAACTGGGCATCACTCTTTATTGCTTGCTGTATGGTCTTTTATTTTATGTTAGGAATGGTAACTGGTGTCTTCATGCTAATAGTAGGAGCGATTATGCTATATGCTTGCTTCATAGTTGATAATTTTGAAAATATATCTATTTTTTACTCGAGCCTAGTTATTTTTATCTTAGCTTGGGTAGGACAATTTATCGGACATAAAATCGAAGGCAAAAAACCATCATTTTTTGAGGATCTTCAGTTTCTTCTTGTTGGACCACTTTGGGTTTTTTATCCCATGTATAAAGGGCTTATTCGAAAATAGGAGCCTGAAAGCGACAAACAATTCCTCCGAGAGGATAAGTGTAGCGAACAAGACTTCTTTTGAATCTTTTTAGCTGAACTAAGCTTGTTTTATTATTTTCATCTTTTTTGAAAGTATATACTTCTTTGACTCTTACGCCGTCATATCTAGAGAATCTTTTAGCGACTAAAGTTCTTGAATCTTCAAATTCAAATTTTTTAAGAGGAACACCTGATGTAAACTCTTCATTTCCTAGCTCTGCTAAATCGTGAAGGACAATCTTCACAATAGCTTCGTCCCCGTCGTAAGATTTTTTGATTTCAATTTTGTCACAAGTTGACGGCATACCATCAAACGAATTTAAGAAGTTCGTTCTCGTACTAGAGAAAGCCTCAATAGATAAACCCAATAAGATTATTAATATAGTATTTTTGTGCAGCACGCGTATTCTCCCCAAAGAATTTTCTGAACTATACGATAACAAAGACCGACAGCCACCTCTCTTTTACTTATTTATATAGGGCCAGTTATTAAGTAGATAGGAGCTTTAATGCTCCGCATTTAGGATAAATACCTCTCAATAAAATCAAACAATTAACTAGTAAATTTCGTTTATAAAACCTGATTTTTTTGGTTAAATATTGGCTCAATTCGCGATTCGGGGGAATAAATGAAAATAATGATTTCAATAATTTTTTGCGCATTTTTAAGCGTGTTTCAATCGGCCTTGGCTAAAGAAGCTTTTGGACGACCAGGGATTACACCTAATTGGGCCACGGCCAGAAATGTTCAAGTGGGAACTTCATTTGAAGCAGAGGGAGCAAAATCACCTCTTTGGTTTACCAATGCAGACGGTGCTCTGACAGAAGTTTTCTTTCCAACTATTGATACGGGACAAATTAAAGATGCTCAGTTTTTAGTTTCTGATGGAAATTTCTTTGTCGAAGAAAAGAAAGAAACTGACCATAAAGTTGAAGTGCTTTCTAGCTCTATCGTAAAATTGATTAATAAAGATAAAAAGGGAAGATTTGAAATCTCTCATACTTTTTTTACACTAGAGAATTCTCCAATTCTGGTAGATGAAATAGAAGTAAAATCGTTTAAAGACGGAATTAGATATTATCATTTAACAAATCCTCATATTAATAACACCGGATATAAAGATAGTGCTTTTACAAGAGAGGGAGCTTTTTTAGTTAAGCAGGGAAGCACAGGGCTTAAAATTCAATCAACAGTTGGCTTTAAGCAAATGTCAGTTGGCTTCGTTGGCAAATCTGATGGATGGCAAGATATAAGTAAAAATAAAAAAATGACTTATAATTTTACCTCGGCAAGAGATGGAAATATTGCCACAACGGGTGAAATCAATATTCCAGCAAAGAAAGGAACTTATAAGTTCTATATCGTTTATACCTTTAGCGAAAATATTGAGCAAAGTTCAGATAAGCTTAAAAATGCCTATGAAGTAGAGAAGAAAAAATACGAAACATCGTGGGAAAAATATATTTCTTCACTTAAAACTCCGAAGGGATTATCAGATAGGGAACTTCTTCTTTATAAGAGATCTATTTATACTCTTAAAGTACATGAAGATAAGAGAGTAAGAGGGGCTTTAATTGCTTCTCTTTCAATACCTTGGGGAGAGCAACAAACAGAGCAACCTGGAAATAAAATTGGAGGTTATCATTTAATTTGGCCTCGTGATCATTACCATGTTGCAATCGCTATGCTTCACTCAGGAGACCATGTCACAGCTATGAACGCTCTTAGGTTCCTAAAAAAGATTCAGTACAAGAAGCATTCTGGAGCTTGGGACTTAGGACCAAGGTATATTCTTAAGGAAGGAGCTTTTCCTCAAAACACCTGGGTTAGCGGTGAGGAGTACTGGGGAGGTCTTCAATTAGACCAAGTCGGTTATCCTATTCATTTATTTTATCAAACTTTTTTAAAAGTTTCTCCAAAGCAAAGAATCGAAATGCTAAATGAGTTTGGAGATATGCTTAAGAAGGCCCTTTCTTTTATTCTCAAATATGGTCCTTGGACACAGCAAGAAAGATGGGAAGAGAACTTTGGAATATCGCCTTCCTCATTTTCGGTGGCGACTTCTGCACTTTATTTGGGAAGTAGACTTTTTCCAGGTACAAAGCTTGGAGAAAAAAGTAGGAATACTGCAAACCAGTGGCTTTATACTCCAGGGGACAATATTGATACTTGGACTTTTACGACAAATGGTCGTTATGGAGATGGTCAGTATTATTTAAGGATTGCCGGTGGCTCAAGCTTTGGTGCAACTTGGAATCCTAATGATCGTAGCGAAACTCATATCGCAAACTCAAGTAGGAGAGTGGAGCAGAGTCTTATTTTAGATCAAGGATTTATGAAGCTAGCCTTAATGGGATTAAAGCCAGCAAATGATTGGAAGATCCAAAAAACGAAAAGCTTAGTAGATAAGCATATAAGTGTGGTTACTCCTAAAGGAAGAGGCTGGTACCGATATTCATTTGATGCTTATGGTGAAGAAGGAAAAGGACGTTTATGGCCCCTTCTTTCTGGTGAGCATGGTAGGATGGCCATCGAGCAGTTCTTTGATAAGACTCTTAGTTGGCAAGAAACATTGAAGAAGACGAGACCTATCGTTGATAGTTATTTAGGTTTTGCTAATGATGGTCTTATGATTCCAGAACAAGTTTTTGAATCAAATGGAGTAGGTACTGGTGCGGCGACACCTCTCGCTTGGAGTCACGCCGAATATGTAAAACTACTTTGGTCACTCGATAAGAAGAAGAATGTTGAGAATGTAATTGAATAATTTTTCAAAATACTTTCTTTTCTATTTTATTTTTACTGCCCCCCTTTTCGGTGAAAAACCCAAAGGGGAGGCGGCTGTTTTAAAGGCATTATGTCACTTCGAAAATGCAAATCTCGCCAGTCATATAAATCCTTATTTTTTATCTAAACTGCCTACCGACAAGCTCGTAGGGATTTTAAAGGGTTTTAAAAGTCAGGAAGGGAAGTGTGTAAATATCGAAAAAGTTGATGCTAAAAACTTTTTGTACACAACAGACAAAAGTCAAAGAGCAATGCAACTTTACCTTGATAAAAATGAAAAAATCAGAGGCCTATGGTTTGGCAATGCTACCTCTTATGGAGAAAAACTTTCTACCGTAGTTGATGAGTTGAAAAAACTTCCTGGTAAAACTTCTTTAACCTATTTAAAAAATGGGAAAGCTGAAATTCTTTCACATAATCCCGACTTGCCCTTAGCGATAGAACTAAGTTCGAGCCTTTTTTTATTAAAGCTTCTTTCTCAAAAAGTGGATAAGACAAAACTAAATTGGAACAGTAGCTTAAAGTTAAATTCGAAATTTAAAAGCGTTCCTGGGGGACGATTATATGATTGGCCTACGAAGGCTCCCGTAACAGTTCAAACTTTAGCGACTATGTTAATGGCCTATTCAGATGAGACTGCTTTTGATCATGTTTTTAACTTAGTGGGTAGAAAGAACTTAGAAAAAGCTTCACCGAGAAATAGACCTTTTTTAAAAACTTTGGATTACCATAAACTTAGGGGTGATAAGGTTCTTGGTTTCTCAAAAAAGAAAATAAAAGAGAAGAGAGAGATCTTAAATACTTTGGAAAAAAAATCTATTGAAGAATTAAGCACAGTTAGTGATAGCTTTGAAATTGATTCAATCGGTTGGTTTGGTACTACCAAAGAGCTATGCCAAATTATACATTCTCTAAGAAATGAGCCCTATGCAGGGGTAAACCCAGGGCTTGCTCAAAGAGGGGGCTGGAAAGCTGCCGCCTTTAAGATGGGACGCGCACCTGGAATTATTCAATACACTCAGCTGGTGGTCCCAAAAAGTTCTAAAGACTCGTTTTGTGTTTCTATAACTTGGAATAACCCAGGTGATGAAATGGAGCCCTCCAAGATTGATTCGATCCTCAGTCGAATACTGTCTAAAGTTAAGTAGTTTCAATATATTGTATAGAGTTTTGACAAATTACACTCGTGATTACAGTAGTTTAGCGCCTTTGTTTTGGCCTAAATCTTGCTCCTTAATAGGTAAATCTTATTTTTGAGAGGAGTGAGGATGAAAGCTTTAATTGTGGCCATTAATATACTTTTTCTAAGTATCGGCGCTTTCGCTGTAGAGGAAATTGAAACTCTTAGGCATGTGATTAAAGATTCGGCTGAGTACTTTAGTGCCAGGTCAAAAGAATCTAGCAGTAAGCTTAGAGGCATAATTGCAATCACAGAGCTTGGTGGACATACCAAAGAAGAACTTGTTCTCCTTGCCAATAGAAGAACTCAGTTACAATGCGAAAAAGATGGGTACGAACTTCTTCTAAAAATATCAGATAAGTTTATTAAAGAAGATGCTCTTAGCTCTTCATTCATCTTAAGATCAGACCTTGCTCTTAAAGGTGATGACTTAAAAAGTCTATTTGACTACCTGGTAAATCCTTATTTGGAGCTCATTAATTATAAAACGGATTTCTTAACTGCTGCCCTTAATAAAAAAGATTTTCTGGAAAACGGAGCGATGCCGTTTTTTGCCTCTGAAATTAATATTCAAGAATTCTGTAAGAGAACAGCTGATATAAAACACTTTGGAGAGAAGAATATAGATGAAGTGGATTTATTGGTTTTGCCTGAGGCGATTAGAATTAATGATGTGGCAAGAAGTAAGCAAAAAATAATCGAAAGAGAAATTGAGAAAGCTAGAAAGGCAATAAAAAATAGTGTCCGGTTAAAATAAACCGGACACCCACTATATTTAAGAATTTAGAATTTCACCTAGTTGATCTGCTTGGTGACCGATAATCAAATGATATACACCTGGGCTAATATTAACCGCTGCTTGTACACCGGCTTCCATTTCAAGATTCTCTAAGTTTAAATTAGAATCATCATTTAGCTCAACTCTTAGTCTCGTCTTGGCCACAGATTGAAGTGATCTTAAGTTATGCGCTCCACCAAGTGCTTTTTTGATTCTTTCAGCCTGTTCAATATAAGAGCTAGGGTCTAGTTTTTGAATAGGCTTTGCTACGGCTGTTTTAGGGGCCTTAAGATACATTTCCATATCTGCTTTTAAATTACCTGAACGAGTTCCAAAAATAGCTTGAATTCCTGATCCTACAACTACAACCCCAGAAGCTCCTAAGGACTTTAATTTTTCTTTGTTAACGAGGTCTTTGTTCTCTACTTCAACTCTTAATCTCGTAATACAAGAGTCTAGAGTGAGAATATTTTTTGCCCCACCGAAGGCCATGACAAGCTCTCCAGAAAGGGAATCTTCAGTAGTTGACTCTACGAGTACCGCGTTTTCATCCTCTCTACCTGGAGTCTTAAGATTGAATTTTTGAATCACGACTCTAAAAACTGAGTAGTAAAGTGCTCCCCACATGGGACCAATCATTAAGAGCCAAAGTGCTTTAGATGACTGTGGGAAAAGTACAATATAATCGATTAACCCATGGGAAAAAGTTGTTCCGTGCTTAATTTCTAGGGCCAAACAAACGGCGAAAGCTGCTCCTGAAAGGAAAGCGTGAAGAACATAAAGAACTGGTGCAACAAATAGAAAAGCAAATTCAATTGGCTCAGTAATACCTGTTAAAAAAGATGTTAAGGCAGCAGAAATCATGATCCCGCCGATCTTCTTTTTGTTTTCTGGTTTTGCTGTATGCCAGATCGCAAGGGCCGCTGCAGGAAGTCCCCACATCTTAAAAAGATAACCACCAGCTAAGTTACCAGCTGCTGGGTCACCCTGAAGATACCTTGCAATTTCACCGGTAATCTCTTTACCAGTGTTTGGATCTATATAAGTTCCAATTTCGAAAAAGAAAGGAGCGTTCCAGATATGGTGAAGTCCAAGAGGAATAAGGGCTCTTTCAATAACTCCGTAAACAGAGAAGGCGGTCATTGGCGATTCGCTTGAGGCCCAAAGAGACATGGACTTAATTCCAGCACCGAGTGGAGGCCAGATAAAGGCCATCGCAATACCAGAAATAATAGCCGCAAAGGCAGTTACAATTGGTACGAATCTTTTACCTCCAAAGAAACCTAAATAAGGGGGAAGGTTTATCCTGTAGTATCGATTGAATAACCATGCAGAAACAATCCCTATCCAAATACCTCCAAAAATTCCGGTTTTAATAGTTTGAACACCCATAACAGCATGAGTTTCAATTCCCATGGCTTTTGCACAAACTCCCATCGTACCTATCAAGATAAAATAACCGATTGTTGCAGCTAGAGCACTGACGCCATCATTTTTAGTTAGTCCAAGGGCCACACCGATAGCAAAAATAAGAGGCATAGTTCCAAAGATTGCCCCACCTGAAGTTTCCATAAGCTGAGAAACTATTTCGGGCATCCAAGAAAAGTTGGCGGCACCAACTCCAAGTAAAATACCTGCCACAGGTAGCACAGAAACCGGGAGCATTAGGGACTTTCCGATTTTCTGAAGTAATGAAAAAGATGTTTTTCCAAGATTCATAAAATTCTCCTACCTCTTATAATTGAGGCCAATTGTTTAAAACTATTTCTCGCACTTCTTTCCCTGACTTTGCAGACAAGAATTGCTGACGCATATTTTTACATTCGCTAATTTTTAACTCTCTAATCGATGCTTTGATCATAGGAATATTTGGAATACTTAAACTAAGCTCATCCACTCCTAAACTTAAAAGAACTGGAATGGCCTTAGTTTCACTTGCGATTCCACCGCAAACACCAACCCATTTTCCGTGCCTATGAGCTGCATCCGCCGTCATCGCGATGAGGTTAAGTACGGCCGGATGAAGACCATCAACCTGTTTCGCTAATTCGTTATGTCCACGGTCCATGGCCATAGTATATTGAGTTAAGTCATTAGTTCCAATTGAAAAGAAATCTACTTCTTTTGCAAACTGCTCGGCCATCACTGCTGCAGAGGGGACTTCTATCATCATCCCAACTTTTGGAATAGGTGCATTTAGGTTTAAGCGCTCTTCTTCCAAAATCTTTTTTGCTTTTATAAGTTCGAACATTTGCCCGATCATTGGAAACATAATGTGAATAGGCTTTGATGATTTCACTTTAAGGATGGCCCTTAGTTGTTCTCTAAAGATTTCTTCCTTTTGAAAACAAAGCCTAATTCCTCTAACTCCTAAAAATGGATTTTCCTCTTCAGGCATTGGCATATAATTGAGAGCTTTGTCTCCACCGATATCTAAAGTTCTAATAATCAGAGGACGATCACCAAGTGCATCTGCAATTCCTTGGTAAATTTCGTGCTGTTCTTCTTCAGTTGGAGCATGATCTCTATCGAGGAAAAGAAATTCAGTTCTAAGAAGACCGACACCTTCACCGCCGACTTCAACGGCTTTAAGAGCATCAGAAACACCGCTAATATTAGCAACGACTTCGATACGATGACCGTCTTTCGTTTGAGCAAGCTCCATTGAGTGTTCAAGGGCATCTTCTTTTTTGATTCTTAGGGCCTCTTGTCTTTTTAAAACATTTTCTTTTTCTTCACTTGTAGGGCTTAGGTAAAGAGCACCGTGCTCACCATCAAGAATGACTTCTTCACCGTCTTTGAGATCTAGGACTCGGTTTTCAATTCCTGCGATGGCGGGAATCCCCATCGAGCGTGCTAAAATTGCCACATGTGAAGTGGCTCCACCAGAGGTAGTACAAAAACCAAGAACTTTGGAGCGATCAAGTTTAATGGTATCAGAGGGTGTTAGATCCTCAGCAACCAAGATAACGTTTTCACCTTGAACTCCGTTTTCTTCTTCTATTCCTAGAATTTTCTTTAGAACCCGTCCGCCAATATCTCTTAAGTCGTTTGCTCTTCCAGCTATAAGCTCATTCTTTAGGCCTTCAAGCCTTTGGGCCCTGTGTTTAATAGTTTTATCCCAGGCATGAGCTGCCGAATATCCGCTATTAATTTGCTTAACACTTTCTTCAAGAAGTTCTGGGTCTTGAAGCATTTCTATATGAGCTGAAAAAATTGCAGCCTTTCCTGCATCGTGCTCATTTAAGCTTAGTTTGTTTTCAATTATATTGAGTTCATTGGTTGCATCGATAATGGCATTTTCAAGTATTAGTCTCTCTGCATCGGGGTCTTCGCCTTTTTCAGAATAGGTGAGATCTAGCTTACCTAATTTCGAAATAACTCCAATAACAACCCCATCTGAAGCACTTGTTCCCACGAGAGTTCTTTCGTCGCTTTTTACTTCAAGAAGCTTTTTTGTTTGAGTTGGCTTTGAATCTTTATTAAAGCTCTCAAGCTCATCCTCTTCTATTTTAACGAGAGTGCTCAATACTTCTTTGACGGCTTGTTGGCAATCGGACCCTATGGCCAGAATAATTATCTCGTCATCTTTAGCGATCTCTAATCCAAGAACCGAAATTATGCTGGAAATTGGGGCAGATTTATTTCCTTTAATAATTTCAATACTAGAAGAAAACTTTTTTCCAATCTCTGCAAGTTTAGCAGCAGGCCTAGCGTGCATTCCAGAAGGCATTCTTACGAAAAAAGGAACTGATTCATAGGCCCTATCAATTGAGGTGCTTAAATCTGTGACCTCTTCTTTTTGTTCATACTCTAAATTGGCAATTGAGGTTTCACCGGAGATTACTTTTTCCTGGTCGACAATTTTAAAGCTTGGTTGATTTTGTCCTTCGATAAAAACCATTACGCTAACTAGAGATAATCCACTAGTCACGATTAAGTCTTGGTCAAACTCTATAAGTTTTTGACCAGTCACAACTTGTTCACCAACATTTACAAAGGCCTTAAAGCCTTGGCCTTTTAAGTTTACGGTGTCGATACCAATATGAAGAAGAATCTGTTGTCCATTTTCATTTTCAACAGTAATGGCATGGCGAGATTCGTGCAGCTGCACAATTTTTCCATGGCATGGAGAAGTTAAGGTATTTCCAGTTGGGTCAATTCCAACTCCATCTCCTACCATTTTTTTAGCAAAGACTTCATCAGGTACATTTTCAATTGGAACTAAAACTCCACTTAATGGAGACTTAAGGCGTAGCGTGTTCAAGTTTTTCTCTCTCTATAATAGATTTTTCCCAAGACAAGCTGATTTTTAGAAAAACCGACTCTTAAAGTCAATCAAGAGTCACAACAATAAATTATTTTGACCTTTCTTATACAAAAAACGTGTTTTTCGCAGAGGGTTATCAGGTACTTGCGCGGAGCACTTATCTTTATAGAGCTTTTTCCTTCATAATTTTGATTCAATTCAGAGGTGAATAATGACTCTTTTATTAAAGCAAATCTTTGGTTTTTTAAAGCTCTTAAACTCCGACACCGGTACCAACCAACTGGCCGCCGGTGTGGCCGCGGGCTTTGTTCTTGGGATGACTCCCGCTTTTTCTCTTCAGACCATCACAATTATATTGTTGATTCTCTTTTTTAGGATTCAAGTTGGAGCGGCGTTGTTAGGGGCATTCTTTTTCGCTTTCCCGGCCTATTTACTTGATCCTGTATTTAATAGTGTGGGCTCCAGTTTACTTGAGAGTGAAGGCTTAAAGAGTTTATGGACGAGTCTCTATAATATGCCAATTATTCCCTACACAAGATTTTATAACTCCTTAGTGATGGGCTCTGGTGTCGTGGCATTCGCCTTGTCTCCCTTTGTTTTTATAGGTTCTAAAATCTTAATTCAAAAATACAGAGTCGTTGTAGTTGAACGATTCAAAGAAACTAAATTCTGGAAGGCCGTAAAAGCAACGGCCCTATTCAAGTGGTACGCAAAATATGACAGCCTCTACTCAGTCTAATGAAGACTCCGGAACTCCGGAAAAGAAACAAAAAGTTAAAAAGCCTAAAGGACCGATAAGAGTCGAAGCTATTGGGACAATTCTCATTATTGCCACCCTGTTTGGGCTCTATGGAAAATTCTTCTTTGATTCTCACTTGAAAAAAGGAATGGAGTGGACGGCCACTTATATTCACGGTGCTGAAGTTAATATTAAGAATATTAAAACTAGTGTTTTTGGAGGAAGTTTTAAACTGAGTGGTCTTCAGGTTACTGATAAAAAGAATCCTCAAAACAATATGGTTAAAATTGGTCAGATGAACTTCGGCTTTTTATGGGATGCACTTTTAAGGGCAAAGTTTGTCGTTAGTGAAGCTTCAATTCTAGATATCGAAATTCAATCCCCTAGAAAGAAGCCTGGCTATATAGTACCTCAGGAAGAATACAAGAAGGAATCAAAAGCACTATCTAAACTTGAAGAATCAGTATTAGAGCAAAGTAAGGAAGAACTGCAAGGGAATGCTCTTGGAGATGTGGCTGAGGTTCTTGGGGGAGCAGATCCCAAAGACCAAATTAAAAGTATTCAAGGTGAATTAAAAGCGGAAAAGAAGATTCAAGAACTTGAAACTGGTCTAAAAGATAAAGAAGAGGAATGGAAAAAACGAATTGATGGACTAGATCACAAAGAACAACTTGATAGAGTAACAGCCAAGGCTAAATCAATTAAGTTTGATAAGAAGAAGCCCTGGAAAAGTTTAAAAGAGTATAAGGCCGTGGCTAAAGAAGCCAAGTCTGTTTTTAATGAATATAAGAGTCTTAGTAGCGATCTAAAGAACGATGTAAAAACTTATTCAAGTGCCATGAATAATATCGATGACCTTATAAAAGAAGATATGAGTGATCTTCAAAATCGATTTAAAATTCCAAGTCTCGATTTTCAAGATTTTTCAAAAGCCTTATTTGGCAGACTCTTTCAAGAAAAAGTTAAGGATATTTATAAGTACCTTGAAATTGCCAAAGAATATATGCCACCTAAAAAAACAGAGAAAAAAGAAGGGCTAGTTCCAAAGAAGCGAGGTGAGGGTAAGAACTATAAGTTTACGGTAAAAAATGGCTATCCTCTTTTTTGGATGAAAGAAGGGAGAATTTCTTCTAAATCAGGAGCGAGTGAATTTAGTGGTGACCTAGATGGCAAAATTATAGATGTAACCAGCGATCCAGTTTTCCTTGGACGTCCCGCCGTAATAACCCTTAAAGGAAATTTTCCAAAGCAAAAGATTAGTGGAGTGGACGCAAAAGCTATTTTAGACCATACAAAAGATATTCCTGTTCAAACTCTTAGTGCCAGAGTTGATTCATTTCCAGTGGCCGGAAGAACTTTATCTAAAAGTGAAAAGGTTAAATTTGCTATTAAAGATGCAAGAGCTGCGGCAAAGTTAAATGCTGAGGTTAAAGGCAAAGAAGTTAATATAAACTTAGTTAACACCTTTAAGTCAGTCGCTTATGAAGTGGATGCAAAAAATAAAGTGGTGAAAGAAACTTTAACTAACGTAGTAAATGGTATTCCACGGTTTCAGGTAAAGGCCAGGGCCAGTGGCACCTGGGAAAAATTAAATTGGGGAATTAGTTCTAGTTTAGGAAAGCAATTGGCTGACGGAGTTAAAGGGCAAGTCAAAGCTAAAGTTGATGAGGCTAAAGATAAGGCCCGAAAGCTAATTGACGATAAAATTGGTCCAAAGAAAGCTGAGCTAACAAAGAAGTTTGATGATCTTAAAAATAAAATGAGTAATCTTCTTAAGTCAAAAGAGGATGAAGTAACTTCTGCCAAGGATAGTGCCGTTTCTTCAGCAGCTGGTGGACAAAAGGCTGCAACTCCGAGGGGCGCAGTGAAGCAAAAAGCAAAAGAAAAAGTTAAAGATCTATTTAAGAAGTTTAAGTTTTAAGGAGTTAGGCTCGTCACTACTTCTAGGTGACGAGCTTTCACAATCTGTGAAAGATATCTTGTTCAATTTGTGAAAATCAATTGTTAGTTTTTCTCATCCTTTTTATAAAAGCCTTAACAAATTAATCACCACTACTTTTTAAGTAGTTCTTTAAGGAGAGAGAGATGAAAAATCTTTTAGTATTAGCAGCCCTTGCTTTTGGTCTTGCAACAACAGCAGAAGCTAGACCAATGCCTACAGAAAACACTTCATGGAATGACCTTGATCGTGACATGAGAGTTTATTTTGAGTACCCACAATTTGCCCTTAGCCACGGATTTTTCGTAAGAGCTCCAGGTGTTTGTGTTGATGGTGACACTCTTAGAACTAAGACAATGAAGAAAAAATGTGTTGAGTACAGAGGAAGAAATGATCGTTGCGTACAGTGGGCACAGATTTTTCCTTCAAAGCCAATGAATGGAACTCGTAAAGTATGTACTCGTTGGCAAGGTAGAGATAATGACCGTTGTACAAGATGGGAAGAAGTTTCTTACTCAATTGATACAGAATACGACATTGAAGTTTCAAAAATGAGAAGACAACGTGGAGATGAAATGCCAGGTCGTTACCTTTTCACTAAAAACTTTACAATTCCTGCTTGTAACTAGAATTGTTTTCGATAGCGCTTCTCCCGAAAGGGAGAAGTGTTTTTTTTTATGAATCCAGAAACTAACAAATTTAAAAAACCTATCGTTAATATCTTTGAGTTTAACAACTTTAGGGATTACCTCATGGCAGCCGGGTTTCCAGATGGAAGCTACAATACGCGCTCGAACACACTTCAAAAATGGGCCAATCGACTAGGATATAAATCACCGAGTAGCCTGAATATGGTTCTCAAGGGAAGTCGTCTCCCAAGTCGTGAAATGCAAAGGGCCCTAATCAAAGACCTTTCACTTAATGCCAAGGAAGCTGAATTCTTTGAGTTAATGATAGAGAAAGAAAAAGGTGAAAAGAAAGGTAAGTTTGACTCTGAACTACATGAGAAGCTTAGTAGACTTTCCGGGGGGAGAGATTCTTTTCAAATGCCACTTAAGGAATTTAGTTTGGTTTCAAAGTGGTACTTTTTAGTTTTAAGGCAGCTTGTTGGAGCGCCAGATTTTATTGAAGATCTGGACTGGATTCATAGAAAATTAAGAAAGCGAGTTTCAAAAAGAAATATAGAATACGCTTTGACTACACTTGAAGAATTAGAGCTTATAGTTAGAGATGAGGCAGGAAGGCTAAGTCCAACGAAGAAGAGCTTAAGGCTTCCAAATGGCAATCAAAGCGCAGCTCTTCAATCCCACCATGGTGGAATGATAGAGCAAGGCTTTCATGCTTTAACTGAACTTCCTGTAGAAAAAAGACAGGTTTGTTCTCTAACCCTAAAGATGCCCGCTTCACGGATGAATGAGGCTCAAGACTACTTATTTAAGCTCTTAGAAGAATTTGATCGTAAGTTTTTTACTGATGATAGTTCCGATGTTTATCAGCTTAATATGCAGTTATTTCCCCATACAAATGAAGGTGTCGAATCGTGAAGAAGCTAATCCTTTTTTATATTTTAAGTACGAGCATTTGTTTTTCAAATGATTACACTATTAAGATCCCTCAGGATGTTATTGAGGCCATGGACTTATCGCCAGAGCTAGCGGCGAGGCTAAGCGGCGGAGATATCATTGGCAATGGAGGTGGTTTAGTAGAGCAGGAGTTTCGTTTTGCTTACAGGAGGCTTCCTAAAATTATTGAGATTTGCGAAGAATCTCAGTTTTGTCCTTTTTCAGGTCTCGAGCGTACAAGGCTTATTAAAATTAAAGAAGTGGCTTCAAAATTTTTAAATCTAAAAGATAGGCTTATCTTTTTATCTGAATCAAAATATCCTGGTTTTTTTAGAGACTCAAATGATTCTGAAATACGAATTGCGAAAACAGCCTTCATTCCAGGAGCCCCAATCTTTGTTAATTTAGACTTACTTTATATTGATAATAAACCTTCCATTGAATTTAGCACGATGATTGCCTTGCTTGTGCACGAATTAGGCCATCAAATTGGGGTTAAGTCCCATAGTGAGCTAGATGAAATGGGTGCAAAGCTTAGAGATTATTTAACACAAGATACTCGGGTTAATTCTTACGACGTGAATGGACTAATGGCCCAAGTTCGTATTTTTAACTTACAAAAAGTAGATTTTAATGCAGAAGTCTTTTTCTCATATAACGGAACTATCATTCCTTTAACTTCAAGAATAAGAAGCGAGCTTACTTGTAAAAGAAAGAAGAGCCTTGCTATTGGGTTTGAGATAGCAAATCCCCATTGGGAACGGTTTAGAAGTGATCGTGGCGTTTTTATCTTAGGCTATAATGCGTGGCTTAGAGTTCGTTGCCTCGAGCTAAATACAAGTGCGATTTGGACTGAAGATAGAGATCTTCTATTAAACTTCCATTTTTATGATAATGAGTATTTAAGCTTAGACTTAAAGATAAAGTAGCTAAGAAGCTACTTTATCCTCTTCTTCCTCATTATTTTTTCTAACAAAGCCCCACCCATCATGGGAGTGGCAATATAAATTGATGGCTTCTGGAATCTCTTGAAAAAAATCACTATCTCTTGTTTTGAGACTCATCAATGATTGTCCGTTACTTGCAGCCTCGCGTAGGTCTCGGTCAATTCGATACAGAGGTCCTGCAATTCGGTGAGAATAAAATAGACCCCAGAAAAATAAGATAGCCCCAATGACAATCGTGCTTACAAAAAAGATTTGCCCCATAATCATTTGTTGCTCTTTTAGTAAATGAAAGAAAACATGATTTGGAGGAAGTTCTGCCGTTTGCGCTCGGTTTAAGAAGTATTGGAAAAAATAAGATTGAGCAGCGTAAAGAACAGACATTGAGAGAACTGCTGCCATCGTGAGTGAGAACATAAACTTATATTGAAAATTCGGATTAATCAGAAATTGCTTACCGAAAATTTTGTTGATAAATGGATTTCTTTTTTCTTTTTCCACGTCTACTCCTCGCCCCAGATCTCTTCAATAAGCTCTTCTTGATCTGATTCATTTGTAAGTCCATTGATATGTTTGTTAATCGCTGATTGTTCCAAATCTTTGTATTCCATTATTTTTCTTTTAAAGTTTGAAGATTGACTTTGGGTTAAGATTACATCCCATTCATGCTCACTCATGTTTAAGTCACCAGGTGAGCTTAGAGCATTGATTTCTTCTAAGGTCATTTGCTCCTCTATGATTAAAAAATAGACCAGTTCCATTTCCCATTCTTCGATATTACTAAGCCCTAAGGAGGCATCATTTTTAATTGAGGCTATTTTAGATTTAAGATGAGCGATCATTTCAAAATTATCTCCTGTCTCTAAAAAAGCTTGTTCAAGCTCAAGGGCCAACTGATCAAGTTGAGATAATCTTGTGGCCAGAGTCTCCTCGCCAGTTTCATTAAGAGTGGCCAGCTTCCTTTCAATATTCATCTCATCAACCATCTGAAGCTTACTTAAATCAACCTGAGCTGAAGTTGTTTCAAGGATAGGTTCACGAGACTCAGTTATATTAGACTGCATAGTCTTTTGAACCTTGAGTCCGTACATCTTCACGCCTAAGACAACAAAGAAAACAGCTAGTGCTGCATGAGCATAGGTTTTCATTTGAGACCTCCCAATCGAGATTCAATTATGAGAGAAGCCCTAAAAACATCAAGATATGAAGCTCTTCCAGTTATTGCAGTTATTTAGAGGATCGGAAATTCTTCAATTTTGACCAATTTTTGAGGCAGGTTTTTTGACAATTAAATAAACGTTCTACTTGCAAGTTATTGAAACTATTGACTTTGTTGATTAAGAATTGAGGATTAAAGAAGGCTGTTAACATATGTTTATGGATGATTTAGATAAAAAACTAGAACAGGTAAGGGCCAAGAGAGAGCGCAATAAGGTTTGGGTTGATTCAACCAAGGCCAACCACGCAAAGGCTAAAAAAGAAAAGCCCCTTGAGGATCAGTCCTTAAGAGAAACCATAAAACCTAGCCAGGTTGAGAAGCCACTTTTTAAAGTTGAGATTGACTTCCAAAGGATTGCTTGGGCATTCTTTAGATTTTTGAGTTTTGCTCCAAGATTAATTTTAAGGCTAGTGTTTAAAAGAGAAAATGAAAAACTTTTTGAAAGATCTGAGACTTATATCAAAGCTTATAAATCTAAAGTGATTATGGACTCAAAGAAGCATAGAGCTTTTAGATTGCATTAAAAAAAAGGCCACTAAACTAGTGGCCTTTATTATTCATCATTTTAAAATTGTCTTATAAATTCTTATTCGCAAAATCCCAGTTTACAAGATTCCAGAAGGCTTCAATATATTTAGGACGAGCATTTCTATAATCAACATAGTAAGCATGTTCCCAAACATCGATTGTTAGTACTGGTGTTTGTCCCGCTGTAAGTGGGCAACCGGCATCGTCAGTATTTACGATTTCAAGTTCACCTGAACCATTTTTAACTAACCAAGTCCAACCTGAACCGAAGTTACCGGCAGCCGAGGCAGAAAATTCTTCTTTGAATTTATCAAATGATCCCCATTTTCCATTGATGGCATCAGCGATAGCTCCGCTTGGTGCTCCACCAGCATTTGGAGCTAGGCAATTCCAATAGAAAGTATGGTTATAAACTTGGGCCGCATTATTAAAAAGTCCACCGTCAGCTTTTTTAATAATGTCTTCTAGTGACATTTCAGCATATTCAGTGCCTTCGATAGCAGCGTTAAGTTTTGTTACGTAAGCATTGTGGTGTTTTCCATAATGGTACTCAATAGTCTCTGGTGAGATGTGCGGTGCTAATGCGTCATTAGACCATGGTAGCTCTGGTAATTGATGGGCCATAAAATTTCTCCTTTTTAGACTTGTTCAAACGCTTTGAAGTGTAGTGGGAGACCACGGTTTTCGCAAGTAAACATTCTCTACACAGGGGGCAAAACCTGACTAACTGAGCCGTAAATTGACCAAGTTTTGACAGTTTTTTAATGAATCTTAGACAGGATTTAGTTAGTCTTATTGGGCTGCTTTTAAGCTCTAGGGAAGGGAAGTTGATATGCGCAGTATGGTATTTATTTTTTCAGTAGCAGTCTTAATTTCTATAAGCTCTTGTGGATCACAGAGTAAGAAAAAAAAGGTCGCTCTTAAACCTGGTGAAAGACCAGAGTGGATCTTTGAACCTGGTAAGGCCTGTAAGTCATATGAGCTTTGCGCTGTAGGTGAAGCAGCCGGAAGTCTAGGGGCCGATGTTGCCGCTAGGAAAAACCTCGCAAAAATATTTGAAACGAAAGTTAGTTCGGAACTAAATATAAACACCACTTCTAGTTCGACTGTTAAGGAAGAAGTCGTTACGGGAAGAGTAGATGAAGACGTTCAAGAAAAGATTCGAGAACAAACAGATCAAGTTTTAAGAGGTGTTCAGATTAATGAAATTTTTGAAGGGAAGGACTCATTTTTTGCTCTTGCAGTCTTAAACAAAAAACAAGCAGCAAAAAGAATAGCCTCAGAAATTGAGGCCGTAGATACAGAGATGCGTGCCTACTTAAATGATGGAAGACGCTCCTCTTTAAATAAAGCTCTAAAAAAATATTATCTTCGCAATAATTTAAATGAAAGACATCAGTTTCTTTCAGGAAGAAGGATAAGTTCTCCTGTATCACTGAGAACAATTTTAAATAAAAAACGCAAGAAAAGAGAACTCGGAACAACAGTAAAGGTTAAATTTTCAGAGGTCGGGGGAATTTCAGAGGTGAATCACCTTATTATTAGTCATTTGTTAGAGAACGACTTTAAGGTAGTGACGGGAGATAATAGAAACTCAAAATTTTCCATATTAGGAAGCTTAAAAAAAGAACAACAACATATGAATGTGAAAGGCTTTAAACGTTACAAGTTTTTTCTTCAGTTGAAATCTCAAAATAAAAATGGGGAAAAAATTGGTGCCTTGGATTTTGATACGGTTCAAACCGGAAGAAATCTTCAGCATGCTTACGAAAATGCGATGCCAGAAATAAGACAGTTTTTAGATGATAAATTAGGTGAGTTGAATATCGACTAGCTGAATAGGAGAATTATATGAAAAAAATGTTAATGCTTTTAATGATGAGTGCCGTTGCCGTTTCCTGTGCCTCAAAAGATGACAGAAAACTTGAAGAAAGAGAGCATGAAGAAATCGCTAGAGATTATGTGGTTAGAGATGCAAGCTCTAAGTTTAGACCAGGTTGGATTGAAGATGCTGAGCTTTGGTCGAGAAATCATAGTAAGGACACTAATAAGTTTAGATACTTTTCTTACGAAACTGATCCTAAAGTTAGTCGTAATATTAGCTGTAACTTAGCTAAGGCCAACGCTCGAACTGATATTGCTGGAGAGATTACAACCTTTATAGACAAGCAGCTTGGAGCTTCGACCCAAGGAAACGCAAATATCGATGAGAACAACCCTAATATTCAAGAACTTCGCGAGTACGTTGAAAATACTCTTTCAGAAAAAATTCAAGCTTTGATTCATGGGGCGGCAGTTGAAAAGACTTATTGGGAAAAAAGAAAGTACCTAAAAGACAAAGGTGCAAAGAAGGATTTTACCGCATGGACTTGTGCCGTTTATATTCGTATGCCTAGTGAGAGACTAAATAGAGCTATCGATGAAGCTGCTAACCATGTTGTAAAACGTGCTGATGATCCTGAAACTAAAGAGGCTGTTAGAAAAGCCATGAAAGACGCATCTGCAAACTTTGTTAAGGCCAAAAGAGGCGAGATTTAATATTTATTAAATAGGGAGCATATAATGATTAAATTACTACCAATAATCCTTATCGGATTTATGACTCTAACTAGTTGTTCAAGTTTTAAAGCTGAACGTGTGGATAATGAAGAGTCTGATGAAAAGGCACTTGAGATAACTGACCAATGGGTTCAAAGAGATACGGAGAAAGTTGTTTCTGATATCCTCGCTTCTATTAAGAAGCATAAGGGATTCCAAAGGTACTTAAGAACTCATGGGAAAACACCTACAGTTTTTATTTCAAATGTTCAGAACTTAACGTCTGAAGCCTATTTTCCAATCAATGATATTAACGATGAATTTTTAAATGAAATTTCAGCTTCAGGTGATTTTATTCTCGTTGATGCAGCGGCAAGAGAGGCTCTTTTAAAAGAGATCACCTATCAACACGATGGAATGGTGGACCCGTCTACTGCTAAAAGAGTAGGAAGACAAACGGGAGCAGATCTTCTTATCTTTGGAAATGTTTATATGAAGCCGGCTACTCGTAAAGGTAAAACCATTAAGCAATACGCCGTTAATATCCGAATGACGGATCTTGAAAAAGGGATCGAGGTTTTAAGAACTCGTTCTAAACTTTCAAAGTATTCTGAGCAAAGCGGATCCGGGTGGTAATTCAGAAGCCCTTTTACCTATATCTCTTTTTAGCACTCTTTTTCTTCTCCTGCGCCAGTGGGGGAAAGAAAGAGCGTAATCAACTGCGCTCTCTCATAAAAACTTCCCAGTTTGATGAGGCCATAAAAGTCATAGAGAATAGTAAGGTTTATAAAGAAAAAGACAATAAGCTCCTCTTCTTAATGGAGAAGGGCTTACTTTTACATTCTGCAGGGAAGTACTATCAATCTTCAAAGATTCTAGAGGAAGCTAGAGAGCTTGGGCGAAAGCTTTATACAACAAGTATTTCTAATAAAGTTCAAAAGATGATTGCTAATGATAATTACGATATTTATTACGGGGAAAGGTATGAAATTTCTCTTATTCATTTTTATCAGGCCTTGAATCATCTACTTATTGCGAATCAAGGGTTTTATGAAGCTCATACGGTTAGTGAAGGAAAGGATGGAGTTAGAAATATTCCCAAGAGAGTATTAACTGCTTCAGAAATTAGGACCAGACAAATGTCAGCAAGGGCTGAAGTTTTGGCCTGGGATTCTTTTTTAAAAGACTTAAAGTCTTCTAGAAGCGGAGCTAGTGTTTTTAAAAATGATCTCTTAGCTAAAGTTTTTGGCGCTTATATACATGAGATGATTGGTACTCCGACGGATCTACAAATCGCTCTTCAGCTTTACAAAGATTGTCATACACTTCTAATTAGAAACTATGGTGCCTATAAAAGCTTTAATACTCTCTATCAAAAATACAATGAGAACTATAAAAAATTTCCAAAGTTAGGGGAAAGAAATGTTCAGGCGCAGTTTATCAATGAAACAGGATACGCAAAGAATTTAAAAAACTATCTAAATGAAAGAATTGTAGACTTAAGTTTGAGTATCCGACCTCGCTCCTTAAACAAAATTAAAAAACGCTATTCCATTTCAGAAGATATTATAAAATCAGCAAAAGCTAATCGAAACGCTAATGTCACAATCCTTTTTCAAAATGGAGTCATTCCACTAAAGGTTGCCCAAAAGGAATACTTTGGTTTAGGAAAAGCAGCGAAGGATAATGCTGCCGCCCAGATTGGAGCGGCTGTTTTAACCGTATTCGCGGCCAAGCAATTAGGGCTCCTCCCTCCTCCTAGATCTTATAGACCTGCAGGAGCTTACCTTGGCTTAAGAGTTGCTGAAGTCGCGGTTACAAATGCGGCCATAAGTTTTGAACTTCCAAAAATTCAAAATCACGGAGTTGATTCGGTAAACCATGTGGTCGTTAAGAATGCCGAAGGAAAAGTTGTTGCCACGAGACCGCTGTCTCTAGTTGCTCCTCTTGGGGATATTGCTGAACAGGCAGTAGCAGAGAACGCGGCCTCTCTTTATGGAAGAGTGGGGGCTAGACTTGCAGTCAAACATGTGGCGGCCATTGCTGCAGCCTATGCTACCTATAAGCTAATGAGCAAAAATAAGAATAATGCTTTCTTTGCCAGGCAAGCTGCTGTTTTTCAATATATCGCTACGGCAAAAGGAATTGAGGCAAGTGAGCGAGCCGATACCCGTTATTGGAGCACTCTTCCGTCAGATGTATGGATGGGTAAATTAAAATTACCAGAAGGAAAGTATCAAGTTTTTATAAAAAGTCATCATTCTGGGGCTCAAAAAGAGACTCATATTGGGCCATTAGAAGTAGCTAAAGAGACCAAAAGTACTTTGGTAAACTTTCGCTCACTTAACTAGGTAAATTCTTCCCCCACCTAAGGCAATCCGTTAAAAATTAAGAGGAAGTTGTTAATTAGTCGAAGAGTTAGGGTATGCGTTTACTCTTACTATCGACAGCCATTTTCATTTTTATCAATTCAGCAGAGGCTAGAATGTTTGAAAGAAAAGCCAAGGTGCTTTTTACTGATAGCTCATCTACGCTTCAAGAGAATTGGATTAAAGGAAATATGTCAGAAGAAGAAGGCGTAAGGCATCTGGTTAAACTTTTATTAAAATCTAAAACTGGAAAAAAATTATTATATCTAGCTAAAGAAAAAGCCGCGGCCCAAGGAGAAACTCTTTTAGAGGTGATCAAAGTGGGAGAAGGCTCTTTAACTGATACGACTTTAGTTCGAAGGTTTTCTCCTTCTAATCCAGAGCAGATTGACTATGAAACAAAGACAAAAGTTTTTGTTAATCAAAATTTAAACACGATGGATGCGGTCCTTGACTTGGCCCATGAACTAACTCACTTCACTTATAGAGAGCCCTTTAATCCGTATAGACAAAACTTTAAGCTTCACGAGTTTATTCATTCAACTGTTGAAGGTAAGGGCGGAGAGGTTGATGCTTATATGATTGAATGCAAAGTTAAGCAGGAGTTATTTCCAAAGCAGAATAATTCGAGCTCAAATTGTAATAAGGTGACGGACCAAGAAACTGGAAAATTATCTAAAAAACTTGGAGCACAGCAGTTTTATAAAGTTGGGCAATTCGTCAGAAAATTTAAAAGAGATCTTGAAAGATTTGGCATAGAGAGTCATGAATTCCCTTATTTAAGTGAAGATGATAGCGACTTTATCAGCTCAGCTTATGGGAAGCCTTACCCTATTGCAGCCTTAGAAGAGTATGTCACGATAATGGGGAAAGCCTGTCAAAATGACTATAGAAGGCTTGCAGTCCTATCTAGGGGCACTAATAGGTCTCCTGCAAGTGAAGGAACTGACTTTGTTCACTCGAGACAGTCTTCGCTTTCTAGGATGAAAAACAATTTCTCTTTACGCTGTAATAGCTTTATTAACACTCCTTAACAAAATTCTACGCAATGCAAACTTAGACAAAAACACCAGATTTTTTTGGTCGAGTTCGTTGACGGTTTTACCCCATAAAAGTAAAAATATAGGTACAATTTTAGACGTTTAACTTTGATCAAAGGATCTTTAATGCAGGACAGTGTCGTTCTAGCGAAAGTTGATGATTTCCTCAACTGGGGCCGTAAAAATTCGCTTTGGCCTATGACCTTCGGACTTGCTTGTTGTGCTATCGAAATGATGGCAACAGGTGCTTCAAAATATGACCTTGAGAGATTTGGTTGTGGTGCTTTTATGGCAACCCCACGACGTGCTGACCTCATGATCGTTGCCGGTACGGTAACTTTGAAAATGTCCGAAAGAATTCAAACTCTTTATGAACAAATGCCTGAACCAAAGTATGTTATCAGCATGGGTTCTTGTGCAAACAAGGGTGGTCCATACTGGCAGCATGGCTATCATGTTCTAAAAGGTGTTGATGAAATTGTTCCTGTTGATGTTTATGTTCCTGGATGTCCTCCAAGACCTGAAGCTCTTATTGAAGGACTAATGACTCTTCAAAAGAAAATCGCGAACGAGAGACTTCTTAGAGATAAGTGGGTGAAGAATGCATAATGAAATTGTAAGCCACTTAAATAGTGCCGTTCCTGGCTGTAACGCTACGGCCGTTATCGCTGAAGTTGGAGATTCTTCAATCTTTGTTGATAGTGCTCATATTTTAAAAGTATGTGAAGACTTAGCAACAGGTGATTGGGAGATGCATACTCTTCAAGTTATTACAGGAACTGATTACGAAGATAGAATAGAAGTAAGCTATGTTCTTTGTAGCTTTACTAAAAATAATGAACTTATCTTGAAAGTGAAGCTTCCAAAAGCTGATACTAACTCAGTTCCAGAAATTGATAGTGTTTGCAGTGTTTGGAAAGCGGCAGACTGGCAAGAAAGAGAATGTTACGACATGGTCGGTGTGATCTTTAAGAATCATCCGAATCTTAAAAGGATTCTTTGCCCAGAAGATTGGGAAGGATGGCCGCTTAGAAAAGATTATGTTGTGGCCGAAGAATATCATGGAATGAAAATCAATCCTGAGCATAAGATCAACAATGCTGATCATCACTTCTTTAAAAAGATTCAAGAAACTCAGGAAGATCCAAAGAAAGTTTCATTCAGCTGGAAGGGAGAGTAGAGATGGCCATTGAATTAATTGAAAACGGCGAATCTATTAAGTCAGACCTTCTTACACTAAATATGGGGCCTCAGCATCCGGCCACTCACGGTGTTTTAAGAGTTGAAATTAAAACGGATTCAGAAATCGTTGCTGAAGCAATTCCACATATTGGTTACCTTCACAGATGCAAAGAAAAGCATTCAGAAAACCTAGACTACAGAGGAGTCATTCCTTTTTGTGATCGAATGGACTACCTAGCGGCCATGTCTATGGAATGGGGCTACGCTCTAACTGTAGAAAAGATGCTTGGAACGGAAGTACCTAGACGTGCTGAGTATATCAGAGTCATGGTAGGGGAATTACAAAGACTAGCTTCACACCTTATGTTCTTTGGTGTTTATGCTATCGACCTTGGGGCTTTTTCTCCTTTTCTTTATGCCTTTCAAAAACGTGAATTTATCTTAAGAATTTTTGAGGAACTTAGCGGTGCTAGACTTCTTTATAATTATTATTGGATTGGCGGTGTTTGGAATGACATCAACGACGGACAATTAAGAAGAATTGCCAAGTTTGTTGATGAAATGAAAACTGAGCTTGATAAGTATCACACTCTTGTTGGTGAGAATAAAATCTTTATCGACAGAACTGCCAATGTGGCGAAGTTAACACCAGAGCAAATTTACTCTTACGGGGCAACTGGTCCTGTTATGAGAGGTTCAGGTATTAAGTGGGATCTTAGAAAAGACAGACCTTATAGTATCTACGAAGAATTTGATTTTGATGTTCAAGTAGGTCATGGAGAAAAAGGGACTCTTGGAGATTGCTGGGATCGCTACTACGTTAGAATGAGAGAGATGCACGAGTCTATTAAGATTATCGAGCAATGCCTTGACGGGATTGAAGAAGGTCCAGTTATGGGGAAAGTTCCAAAGATCATCAAGGTTCCTGAAGGGGAAACCTATATGAGAACTGAATGTCCTCGTGGTGAGCTTGGATACCATCTTATTTCTGATGGTGGAAAAACTCCTTATAGATTAAAAGTAAAATCTTCGTGTTTTACTCATACATCAATGCTTGGAGAAATGGCTCCGGGACAAATGATTGCCGACTTTGTTGCTACAATTGGTAGTATCGATATCGTTCTTGGAGAGGTTGATAGATGAATAATAAGACCAGCGGCTTAACGCCCGACTTACATGCCCAATTTGCCGAGAACTCAAAAAGATATGAGCAAGAGCTAACTTTTAAAGGTTGGTTTAGCAATATTTGGAGATCAATTGTTTCAGTATCAAAGGGTATGTATATTACCTTTAGATATGTTTGGGCAGAAAAGCCTGTAACAATTGAGTACCCTGAGGTTAGAGAAGTTCTTCCAGAGAACTCCCGCTCTCGTCTCTTTAATGATGCTGAGAACTGTATCTCTTGTCTTCAATGTGCCAATGCTTGTCCTGTTGACTGTATTTATATTACGGCCACAAGAAGAGATAAGGATGCAGAGAAGATCAAAACTAAAGATGGTACACCTATCAGACTTGATCTTCAGCAATACACAATCGATACAGCTCTTTGTATGTACTGTGGTCTTTGTACGACTGTTTGTCCTACAGAGTGCTTAACTCATACAACAGACTACGAGTTTGCTTCATACACATTAGATAATATGAAGTATGACTACCTTGCAGATGATATTCGTGCTTGGAGAGATCGTATCGTTAAAGATTAAGTAAGAATTAAATGACTAAATATTGAGGCCCATTTTTATGGGCCTTTTTTATTGGCATTTAGTGAGTATCCAAATACTAGATCTTTTAAGCCATCCAAAATAATTGAACTGAAAAAGCCACTCTGGATAAGTTGAATAAAGAGTTTCACAGTTTCCACCGGTGAAGTAATCAAGCTCGGCATACTTTGTGGTAAAAAAATAACCAGTCTTAGCAAGGCCCGAGTCAATTACTACGTTTAAGTCTTCTTTCTTATAAAAAGGCATTTCTAGTGTTGGTACTTGTCCCTGTTTATTTTTAAAAACTCTAATCTCTCTAATATCGTTATCATACAGGTATTTATAAAAACCAAGTGGTGTATAGGCCGGCTTAAAAAATAAATAAACGAAGAGGATCATGTTTAGATAAACAGTGCCTAAATAAAAATATCTCCTTAGTGGCTCAAAGCTAAGCTTTCTTTCAGGAAAAAATTGAGCTCCTGAATAAAGAAGAAAAGGAACAACCGGATAGAGAAAGCGAAGCTCCTTATGACCAATAAAAAAGTGAACTAGGATAAAAGGAAAGACACTCCAGACCACCCAATTGGTAGCTTCTTGCATGAGAAGTCTAATAAAACCGATTAGAATAATAATGGCCCAAAAGGGGGTCAGGGTTTTAAAGAGCCAGATAAAATAAGCATAAAAAGGAGAGGTTCCAAACTGAGAAATTTTATCGAGAACTAAGTTTTGGTAAATATAATTCCAAGGGGTAAATGTAAGCTCTCCATAACCCCACCAATCAGCACCGATTCCAATGAGGACTCCCGCTAAAATTGAAGGGACAAAGAAGCCGAACCAATTTTTAAATCCAATTTGTTTTACTATTAAAAGCCAGAGTCCAAAGCCTAGGGCAATAAGCCCGGTTTGGTGGCGAATACTAAAGGCGAGACCTAGAAAGAGTCCCCCGAAGATAAAGTCGTTTAAATATGGGGCTTTTCTTAGGAGAAGCGAAAAGGCAAAAACGAGAAAGGCCGTAGACCAGTTTTCCGAACTGGTTCGAAGCTGCATAAAAAAACAGAAAAATGAAAAATGAGTAAAGAAAACAAAGATATTATAAGAGATGCTCCCAGGGAAATGATCTTTAAGTTTCTTGTTTAACCTAACTAATGCCCACCAAGAAAAAATTCCTGAAATCAATCTTAGCATCCAGGCCATAGTAAAAGGGCTGAAATCCATAAGTTTAAAGAGCTTTAAAAATGGGGTGAATATGGCAGGGAGTAGCCAGGGTCTTAACTTAGTGCTGTACTCCCAAGTCGTTATTTCGGGGATGAGTCCGGCCTTAAAGGCCGCGAAATCTATGGCGTAATACTGTTCGTCTGGATGGAGAAAGCCGTATGAGAAGTAGCTTCCTACGATAGTCATTAATAGACTAAGGATAAACAGTGACTTATCATTTAAGCGTTTTAGTACTTCCATAGGTGCAAAGTGTCAGATATTAGCAATGAGATTAAGTTATTTATATCATCTAAGCGTTGGATGAAGAAATACTTTCGAGCATTAATGCCCGAGATGGCCTATGTTCAGGTCGAGTCTGACTTTAAAATGTTCCTTTCTATGGTGGATGTCTCTGGGCCTAGCTTTGATTTAAGCTATGATAAAACCAAAGCATTTTATCAATACGAAAAAACAGACAAAGATTTAATTGAAAAACATATAGCTGATGGGGATGTCTTTTTAGATGTTGGGGCCAATATAGGTCATTTTAGTTTTTATTTTAAAAAGAAGTATCCAAATTTAAAATGTCATCTTTTTGAGCCGATCCCCTGGCTTGGAGATTGTATTCAAACGACCATTGAAAAGAATAAAATTACAGATGTAGAACATCATAAAGTGGCCCTTAGTGATCATAGTGGCGATGATGAATTCTTTATCGATACCTTTAATGATGGGGGACATTCTCTTCTCAAAGATAAGGTATCTAAAAGAGGCTCTACTGGTAAAAGTGTAAAGGTTAAACTGAAGACTTTAGATAGCTACAACTTTGAAAAAGTTGATTTTATGAAGGTTGATGTACAAGGAGCAGAAAAGCTTTTTATTCAAGGGGCTAAACAAACAATTCAAAAATTTCGTCCAAAGATGTTGATTGAAGTTTCTTCTAAGGAGTCACTAAGTTTTCTTAAGTTTCTAGAAAAGGAAACAGGCATTTCTTATGAAGTTTTTTCTTCTGAGAAAGAAGGATTATTAACTGAAAATGATTTGAGCTCTTTAGTAGATATTTTTTCTGGAAAAGGTATCGAGGACTGCAATTATCTTTATGTCCCAAAATGTTAAAGGGCCCCTAAACGTTACCATTTAGGAGCCCTCTATACGGACGGACTATTATTCAACACCCCTCAAGGATGCTCTTAGTTCAGAGCAACCAAGGCGGCTGCTTGAGCCTTTGTGCTGACTAATATGATTAATGATATTAAACTAAAAATAATTAAATCTATTTTCTTCATTTTTGTAATTCCCACGCCAAAGCCCCACACGGATTATTTTTTTAATTAAGCCAATTTCAATAGTGGCGCACTCTATCAAAAAATGTAGATTTGAAAAGCCCCCCATGTAAAATTATGACTACTTTTTCAAGTGAGGGCCGGCACCATTTCCTGATTTCGGTGAGTTACAGGTGATTTCTGTGGGAGATTTAGTGCAAGATATCCAAAAACTAGCCAATACATACGGTCTCCAAGACCGCCTAGGCTTAAGTGGACATGGTAGATCAGAAAGACTGGTAAATGGCTTAATAGAAATAAGGCCATCATTTGCTGATTAAGACTATGACTAGCGAGCCCCCTTAAAGTACCAGCAATCATGGCTAAATAGGCAAAGACTGAAAAAATAAGAAAGGGCCACCCTGCAATAACCCCAGCACTTACAAAAAGGTTATGGGGATCCTTAAAGGAGTTATATCCTTGAACGTCCACGCCCTCGGCATTCATAAACTTATAGAGGATCCCTTTTCCAAAGGCAGGGCTTTCTTGAAATAGACCCCAACCTCGATGAATCTCTTCCATTCTTGATTCAATTCCATCTTGCGCCGGTCTCATTCCAAATCCTTTTTGTCCCGTGGCCACATCATAAGCAAAGTTCGCCACAGAAGGACCGACGGTAACAAGGAAAGTTAGGATTGATCCAATAAAGAAAAACTTAAACATTCTAACGGACTTTTTCTTAGAGCCGTAAATTAAAATGGCTCCACCCACAGAAATTAAACAAGTTATTAGGGCCGCTTTCGTGGCCGTAAGAATAACCGCAAAGAAAATCAAGATAAGAGCAAGGATATTGAGAATATTATTCTTCTTCCAAGTAAAAGATCTGTAGTTGAATACGCTCGGAAGAAAAAAGATAAAGGCAAAAGTTGAGGCAGACACCATATGCGGAATATGTTTAAAAACGCCAATAAAACGACCACCTCTAAACATATAAGGAGAAAGAACCGGCAAAAGAATTAAGCTGATAAAAACTAATGTTACCGCAAATCTTTTTGTAAAGTGAACCATCCTATCTAGGGGTAAGAGGGCCGGGATAAAAATCCCATAAATCGCAGTAACGGCGATGGCCATGATTAAACCACCTAACTGCATTGTCATCGAATAAGTAATATTAACCATGGCAATTTGAAAAAGCGTTTGGATACTTAAGATGGCCAGCATAGAAAATATAAGAAATTTATAAGTTTTACTCACACTCGGTCTGTGCTTTTTTCGAAAATATATAAAGAAGAGAATGAAGCCACCTAAAAAATTTATTCCGAAATTAATATAGGGATGAAGTCCGTGCTGAAAAATTAAAGGGGGAATACTTCTAGGAACGACGCCCGTCCATTTTAAAGAGATCTTTGAGATAAACATCATGGCGATCAAAAATAAACAGAGCCCTTCAGTAAAAGTGCTTTTTTGCATTTTAAATTTTTGAAATCGAGATAACGGCATCTTAGGGATTATTATAAATCTAAGTTAGGTAAGTACCTAGAAGTATGTTTTTGATGCCCAATAACTTGGGCGAATTTCACAATTTCCAAATATGAAGTTGGCCTTAAAACCTAAGAAGATCACGTATTTACAAGTCCAGCCTAGAGAAAAGGCTAAACTTAAAGGGTGGGTTAACCGATAGAATTACTAGGGTAAATAGATGAACTTAAGATTAATGCTAATATTCCTTCTTTGCTTTACTGCCGCTGGTTGCGGTGGAAAGTCTGGTAAAACTTCCACAAGTTTTAGTGTGAATATGGGAGCGATCTCAACCGGTGCAGCCCTTGATGGTGGCCTTGTCATGCGAGGGACCAGCAGTTTAGGACATGAGTTTTTTATCCCAACGACTAATGCAAATGATGTTTCAATTGCTCTTCCAAATGGAACCTGGGATTTTTATGTTATCGGTTGGAAGAATCAGGCTAATGGGGCCATGACTGGAGATAATGTTTGTGGTGCTCAACTAGGTGTTCAGTTAAACGGCGGAGACACAGCGGTAAATTTTAATCTTAATATGGCTAACTGTGCGCTTGCACAAGTAGCAGGACCAGAGTCATTTACGACGGCCCTGCCTACGGGCGGCTTTAAAATGAATACCTTTATTAGCTGCCTAACAATCGCCGGTATGGTCGGTGATCACGGGGCAGAATGTGATAGCTCGACAATAAGCAAGAAGCATGGAGTCTCTACGTTTTTAAGAGTAGAGCTAAACAGTGTAGGGAATTTTCCAATTCCAGATACGACTTTAGGTTCTTCTTGTCTTGCGCTTGATACTTATACGGCGACTCAAAATTTTAAGTCTTCTAAATTTACTTCTTCATTAAGATTACCGGTTCAAAATGGTTCGACGATTCCATTTCCGATTCACATGATTACTTATGAAGATCCTACTTGTGACCCTGATGAAGAAGATATTACTTACTACTTCCCCCATGGCTTTGGTGGAGTTCCTGACGGTGAAACGGCGTCGACGATTATAGGTGAAGATGGCTCGCCGGCAGATGATACGAGTGCAAGAATTGTTTTTGCAGATAATTATTTAGGAATTGCCGACTCTGCTTTTAGACCTACCTCAGGTGTGGCTAACGACGTAATCCTTCCTTATATAGACTGTAATGGAGCTCGCTGTGAAAACGCTGCTATTCCTACAACCTATTCAAGTGTGTTTCCAAGAAATAATGTGTCAGAAGTTATCTTTGATCTTTTTGGAACGGATGATCAGATTAGCGCTTATGACTCAGAACATCTTTCAGATGCTTCAGTCACTATCGATGGTATCGATTTTACGACTTCGACAGAAGGTTCATCGGGAAATAGTTTCTCGATTACAATAGCTGCTTCAACGTTCTCTGTTCATAGCGCTAGCTATGGAAGCTTTACTATTGATAATGATAGCTCTCAAACAAGAGCTCAGGTCGTTACGGCCGTTAATGCCCTAACTGGCTCAACCTCCATTACAGCGACCTGTTCGGCGGCTTGTGCAACTACGTTTACAGAAGGGCCTGGGACGAATAACTTTTCTGGTGGAGTAACTAATCTTACAAAAGAGCGAAGAGATCAAGGAACTGTACCTGAAATTAAAGAACTCTTATTAGGTCCTATAGGTGGGATTCTTTTTCAAAATGGCTTAACGACTCTTGCTGATGTTTGTACTAATACGGGAAGTTTTAGTAAGGAAATCGTTACTGAGGGGACACCTGAGATTGTCACTGTTGATTTAACAGCAGGAGACGTGCAGGCACCAGATTATATGACGACTTCTAACTCGACTAACTTTGATAGAAAAGTAGTTCTAAGCCTCGATGGAGTAGATGAGTTTGCCATTCAGTTTAATTGTCCAGGTGGCACAAATGGTGATACGGCCACTCTCTGGTTTTATGAGGAAGAAGAAGGGGATTCTGAAGATGGAGCTTCTTTTGAAGAGGTTTTCTTGAATCATGGTTCAGTTTCAAGCTCTGCTGTAGAGCTAGTTGAATATAGGGAAGATGTTGGCGGATCTGTTGAAAGTCTTGAATGGACTTATTTTCAAAAAACTAGTCCGACGGCCTATGAAATTTTTAGTATAGAACATTACGCAGGTAGCGCTTACTTTGGTAGAACTGGTGCAAGTGTTGATATGGCCGGATTTAACTTTAATGTAAATGATTATGGAGTTACCTTTAACGATACTGATGCTTTTTTTAGCTCCACACCAGATAATTCCTGTACCTATACAAGTTTTACGGATGCTGGGACCTGTGGTTCTTATGCCACGACAGATTTACCGACCTCACTTACAGGTCCAGGGGGAAGCAGTATCTCTGCGCCGATGGTTTATGGCGGCGCTTTTGATATGAACTCACTTTATTTAATAGATCCGCTAACTGACTTTACTGGCTTCTAGTTTTCTAAACGATCGTCGATCACTAAGGCCGTAAGTACTCCACTTAAAACTACTGATAAAATTGAAACCAATCTAAAGGTGTCGCTAGAAATCCAAGCCTTCTTTTGGTTTACTAAAACGATATCATTGGTCTGAAGGCTGTACTTAGGGTCAGAGCCTGCGGTGATAGCTTTATTTAAGTTAAGTGTTAAATTCTTTTGCTTAAAAGTTGCTACAGATTTTTTACCGGTAAAGGCCTTTGAGTCATTTCCAATTTTAATCTTTTCGATATCCGCATTTTGAGTGGGACCACCGGCGAGAGTTAAAAGGGTAACGAGATTTACGTTCTTTGGAACATGGTAGAGACCAGGTTTTTTTACAGCACCAAGGAGTCTAATTGAGATGAGCTCCTGGTTCTTATAGTTTTGAAAAAGAAACTCACTGGGTCTAGCTAGCTTTAGTTGCTGACTACTTCTCTCTGATAATTCAAATGCGAGGACCTGATTCGAAAGCACCATCAATAGGGCAGATAGAAGACTGGCCAGAAATTTCCTGTTCATTTACTCAACCTTTTTTATAAGTAGAAAAGGCCAAATTAGTCTAAATTTAAGTATTTAGTCAATATTCCCGAATAGATATTATAAATTTTTCAATAAGTTAGGGGAATCGTGGAAACGGACATTAACGAAGAAATATCCATGTATCAGGTAATGCAGATCTTTATCAGCAGATGGAAATACTTGGTGATATTGGCCTTAATTGGAATTCTAGGGGCTCTGGTTAAGCATAAATTCTTTCCCGTCTATCCATCACAAGGAAAGCTACTTATTAAAGACCCTAAAAACTCTCAGATCCAGTCCTTTATTTCCGGAATGGTGGGAAATGTGGGAGGACTTAGTGTTTCAAAAGGTTACGATACGGCCACTAAAGCGGCATCTTTTTTAGATACCAATGACTTCTTTTTATCCATGGTTGAAGGAATGCAAAACTATGTAAAGGAAGATGCGTCCGATGAGCATAAAAAGGTGATAAATGAAATCTTCACTTCTTTTAAAATCAAACCTGGGCATGAAGATTTTAATCAGAGCGTAGCAAATTGGCTCAGATCAAAAATAACCTTTACTCCGAGTAAAGGCGGTCAAATAATTTTGAAAGTAAAATCTAAGAGAAAAGATCGTTCCGTGTTTATCGTAAACTATGCCTTAACTTTAGCTAAGGAAAAGCTTGTTGAAAGAGAGCTCCAAGACTTTGACTCGGCAGAAAGGTACTTCAAGGAAAAAATTGAGGAAGTAAAAGCAAGACTTGAAAAGCTTGAGGAACAGCAAATTGGAAAGCTATCTGGAAAAGGGGCTCTTACTGTTGAAATGCAAAAAGGTGAAACTAGTCAGTACTTAGCGAATCTTCAAAAAGAAATTAATGATATTGAAATGAAGATCACTGAAGCCGGGACGGAAGTCGTTTCACTCAGAAAGAAAGTTAAAAGAGAAAAGTATAATGGAGACTTGACCCTAAATAAGTTCGGAGCCGCCAGTAGACTAAAGATGGTGACGGACGAGTATAAAGCCTTAAAGGCAAAACTTCGAACTAAGAAAAGCTATCTTAAAAGATTTGGGGGGAAAGGAAAAAAACTTCTTCCAGTGCAATCAGAAATTGAAAGAATGAAAGCTAATTATACCTTTGAATATAAGATTTACGAAAACTTACGGGATAGCCTGGCTAAGATTGGTTTACAAAAAACTTATATGAAAAATAAGGTCGAGATTCTAGAAGGTGATAGAATGAGCCGAGTTCGTTCTCGTCCAGGGCTTTTGATGATGATGCTGATTGCAATTATGATTTCTCAAGTTATCGGACTAGCGGGAATTTATCTCTTTGAGCTATTTAAGCCTCTTGAAGACTCGCCCCTTTAAATAATCACCTTCCCCAAAGCCACCTTTTAATGGGCAGTCGTCAGCTAAACGTAACTGCTCTTTGGACTCTAGTTTTAGCTTCTTCGCTTTTACAACTTCATCTAGATTAGAGTTGAATTTTTTCCATGAAACATTATGGGTATTAAGAAAGACAACAAGATGTCCATCGTCGCTCAAAAGCTCATTCATGAGAGGAAGGTCTCTTGAATATGAGTCCGAGGCTTTCCCCATTTTTTTTCCATCGCTTGATGCAGAAGGAGGGTCACAAATAATGAGATCAAACTTTTTTCCCTCGGCTTTAAAAGCTTTAAGGGCGTCCTCAACTGAAGAGCAATGGGAAATATGTTTAGAACTATCAAGCTCAGGATTCTCTTTTAAATTTTCATCTATCCAGTCTAAATAATTTTGAGACAAATCAACACTATGAACTTCTTCAGCTCCAGACTTTAGGGCCGCAAGAGAGTAGGCTCCCGTATAAGCATAAAGATTTAAAACAGATTTAGCTTCTTCTAATATGGGAAAAAGCTTTTTTCTAATGGCGGACATATCCGTATAAATTCCCGGATCGTGGGCCAAACTAGGTTTTAAAATATAATTTATTCCAAACTCAGAAATGGTGATTTGTTCAGGCGGACTAGTTCCTTGCTTGAGGGCCGTGATTTTACTCTTGGCTCCAGTGTCTCTATCTGACCACCAGCCATTTATATATTTTTTATCTGGAAAATGTTCTTCCCAAAGATCTCGAACTAAATCAGCAATTCTCTTCTTATGAAGAACCCAAAAATTACAGGTTGTTTGAACGAGGACGTGGGACCCTAGGGCCTGAATAAATAAGCCCGGAATTAAGTCAGCTTCACCAAAAACTAAATAAAAGTTTTCTCTATCCGCGCTTACTCCAAGTTCAATACGGCGATTAAAGGCAGCACTCATTCTTTCTTTTAATTCTCTTGGGAAATTGAACCTATGTTCTCTTCCGTCCCCAAAGGCCCAAACTCTGGCCTTTATCTTAGGATGATTTGGATCGTGAAGTAGTAAAAGCTTTGTGTTGTTTTCATCCACCTGAAGAAACTCTTCGCCTTTAGGAAATTTTTTAGTGAAAGTATCGGCAGTAATCCAAGGGTGTCCCTTTTTTATATACTTTAGGGAGGCTGGATGAATTTTTACTTTTCTGGTCTTAGGAAGGTTTTTCATTGAATTTTAGATTCTTGTAAATCCCTTAATTCTTTAACTGAATCTTCAAACATAAGAATAATTTGTTTTGTTAGATGGTCTGGATCTCTCCAGTTGATGATCCCAAAGAGAGAGAGTTCGTTTTTTAGCTCTTCAGAAAGAGGGATAAACGGATCTACTTCTTGGCATAGCCTTTCAAGCTTTTTGACGCGTTTTTCTAACATATTTAGATCGATGAGCGTCGGTTGCTCGGGTGAATGCATTGCTTCGTTTGGTACCATGTCCGGAGTTTCCCAATGTAAAGACAAGTAGTCAAAAGCTCGGCGTCATATTTGCAACTACTGGAAAGGAGGTTTTATGAAGTTGATAATTCTTTTCTTAATAATAGTGCTGGGGATCCTATTTCATAGGAAGTTTGAGGAGCTTGTTTATACAAGTATCGCTTTTTATAAGAGTTTTGGGCATAGCCCAAAAAAAGGAAGGGAGCTTAAGCTAAAGCTTAGGGACTTCTTTTCGGGAATGGGGGATTCAATTTTTTTACCCCAGTATAAATTTTTTAACCCCTTATGTTTGGAACTTAGAGAGCTTCAGTTAAAGCATGGAATCGGAGCCTCTCGAGTTCTGACCAGTCTAAGAAAGTGGTTAGCAGAGGATATTCAATTCGAGGAAAAAACCCAAAGTATCCTTAAAAACTCATTGGCCCAGTTTGCTATCCTTTCGGCCTTCACCTGGATCTTCTATTTGAATGCAAAATATAGCCTAGGTGTCCAATCAAGTTGGCTGCAGTTCTCCCTCCTTCAAATTGCAGGGGGCATCTCTTTTCTCTTTCTTTATAGACATCAAAAACGAAAATATTTCTCAAGCTTAGAGGAGCTCTTTGAGAGGGGATTTCTCTTTAAAACTTTAAAACCTGTAGGGATTTCTGTGGGAGAAGTCCTTTCTCGCTCTAGAGCGGATCAGATTCTTGAGACAAAGGATAAGCTTATTTCAAAGCTTGCTCTAGAGCTTTTAAAGCTTTCCCAGAGGTGGACCAGCTCTGGAGCACAGGTTGATCTGGAGCTTGACGAGCTCTTAGGGGAGATTAATTTTCTAAGGGAAGAGAGAAGAAGAAAGTTTGAACTCAAGCTAGGAGGAATTCGTTTTATTCATATGGTCGTGTTTTATCTACTGGGCTATTTATTAGTTACTTTATCGCTAATTAGACAACTGGCGTTAAGCTATTGATGAAGAGGAGAAATTAAACTAGTTTAAGGGGCAAATTAATCTTCGATAAAGGATACGACCTATGAGTAATGGTGGCGATAAGCAAATTATTTATTCCATGCATAAAGTTGGAAAGGTTTATAAACAAAAACATGTTCTTAAAGACATAAGTCTTTCTTATTTTTATGGAGCGAAGATTGGAGTCTTAGGTCTTAATGGCTCTGGTAAATCAACCCTTTTAAGAATCTTGGCCGGAATAGATGAAGATCATCTCGGAACAACAACAATGCAAAAAGGTTATCGTATTGGTCTTCTTGAGCAAGAACCTCAATTAGATCCTGAAAGAACGGTTAGGGAAATAGTTTCAGAAGGCTGCCAGGAAGTTGTAGACCTTTTAAAAGAGTTTGATGCAGTTAATGAAAAATTCGCTGAAGAAATGAGCGATGAAGATATGGATAAGCTTTTAGCGAAACAGGCAAAGCTTCAAGATAAATTAGATGCGGCCAATGCTTGGGACCTAGACTCTAGGTTAGACCTCGCGATGGAATCACTTAACTGTCCTCCTAACGATCAAAAATGTGGTTCACTTTCCGGTGGTGAAAAAAGAAGAGTGGCTCTCTGTAGACTTCTACTTCAAGAGCCAGAGATTTTATTGCTAGATGAGCCTACTAACCATTTGGATGCTGAAACTGTTTGGTGGCTTGAAAGACACTTACAGCAGTACAAGGGAACTGTTATTGCCGTTACCCACGATAGATATTTTCTTGATAATGTGGCCGGCTGGATCTTAGAGCTAGATAGAGGTGAGGGAATTCCATTTGAAGGGAATTATTCTGATTGGCTAGAAACTAAAGCGAAGAGATTAGAAAAAGAAGAAAAAACAGAATCAAAAAGACAAAAGAAAATGAAAGAAGAGCTTGAGTGGATCAAGGCTTCTCCAAAGGCGAGACAAGCAAAGAGTAAGGCTCGTATAAAAGATTATGAACAAAGATTAAATGAGCAAACCAAAGGTGCATCTAATGAAACAAAAGAACTTTGGATCCCACCTGGACCACGCTTAGGAGATGTTGTTATTGAAGCTGATCATGTTAGAAAAGCTTTTGGTGATAAACTTCTCTATGATGATCTAAATTTTAAACTTCCTGCCGGTGGTATCGTAGGAATTATTGGTCCTAACGGTGCCGGTAAAACAACTATGTTTAAAATGATCACTGGTGCTGAAAAACCTGATGAAGGAGATTTCAGAATTGGTGATACGGCCAAGATTGCTTATGTTGATCAAGGGCGCGAGCTTGATGGAGATAAAACCATCGTTGATGTGGTTACTGGCGGAACTGAGTTATTAAAACTTGGTGGACGAGATATCAACGGACGAGCCTATATCGCTAAATTTAACTTCTCTGGTGAAGATCAAAAGAAAAAGGTATCCGAGCTATCAGGCGGTGAGAGAAATCGTGTTCATTTAGCGGCCATGCTTAAAGAAGAAGGTAACGTACTGTTATTAGATGAGCCTACCAACGACCTAGATGTGAATACTTTACGTGCTCTTGAGAATGCTCTTTTAGACTATCCCGGTTGTGCGGTAGTAATCTCCCACGATAGGTTCTTTCTAGACAGGATCGCTACCCATATTTTGGCCTTTGAAGGTGATTCAAAAGTCGTATGGTTTGACGGTAACTTCTCTGAATACGAAGAAGATAAAATCAAGCGTTTAGGGGATGCGGCCCTTAATCCAAAAAGATTGACCTACAAGAAACTAAAACGAGACTAAGAAACCTCGAGGGAAGTTTGAAAGTAGCAAAATTTGGTGGATCTTCTGTTAAAGATGCCGTCGCAATGAATCGCTGTGCTGATCTTATTTGTGCTGAAGAAGCGCTTTCTGTTGTGGTCGTTTCGGCCACAAAAAATACCACGAATGAACTGGAGCTAATTGCTGGAACGGCAAAAGAGGGGCTTGTATCTGAGTCTCTTGGTCTCGTTGATCTACTAGAAAAACGCCACTGCGAAATCTGCTCTGATATTGAAGACCTTCCAGAGAACAAAGCCTATTTAGGAGAGATCTTAAAAGAGGCCAGAGTGCTTGTTAAAGAAATTGCTCAAAAGAAAGACTACTCAAAAGAAGATATGGATTCTCTCTATTGTCTTGGTGAGAGAATGAGCAGTTTTCTTTTTTCTAAGCTCCTTCAATCAAAAACAAAGAAAAAAGTAATCCTAAAAGATGCTAGGCGGTTTATTAAAACTGACTCTACTTTTTGCGCAGCTGTTGCACAGGTTGACCAAATTAAATCCGCCGTGGAAAAAGAACTTATCCCGGACCTGGCCAGCGACACGATTATAGTCACTCAAGGTTTTATAGGAACCGATGAAAAAGGAAGAAATACAACTTTAGGTAGAGAAGGCTCTGACTATTCGGCAACTCTTATCGGAGAGGCCATCGGTGCCAATGAAGTTCAGATCTGGACCGATGTGGCCGGAGTGGCGACTTTTGATCCTAGGCTTATTGATAATACCAGATTTATTGGAGAGCTTTCCTATGAGGAGGCGTCAACTCTCGCTCTTTTAGGGGCAAAGGTTCTTTATCCTAAAACATTATTTCCGGCCAAAAGAAAAAATATTCCAGTCTTCGTTGGCTCAACACTTGATCCAAAGGCCGGGGGAACTCGTATCCATGGTAACTGTGAGAGAAAAGTTGGACCTCGTGGTTTAAGCTTTCTTAAAAATAGCGAAGGAAATCTTCTTTCTCTTGTGGGAACTGAGCTAGGAACATTAGATCTTCCTTATAAAAAAGTGGGAGAGTCTCCTGTAAGTCAAAGCTTTCTAGTTGAAGATGAAAAACTTGATGAAGCTCTTAGTGAACTTCATAAGCTTGTACTCTCGCATTATTAAAAAACCTTTTTGAATATTGGCTGCTCACCGTCAATGCCAATGATCTGAATGATTTCTGCTATCTTTTTGTTCTCCATATGAATAACCACATCTATATTTTGACAGATTAACTGGAATCCAGTTTTTGTTTTTGGAGAGAAAAACTCGAGTAAGGTTTTTAATCGATGAAGAGCACCGATAGCATCATTTGAGTGGATAGTGCTTATAAAACCGTTATGACCGGTGTTCATAGCTAAAGTCAGGGGTAAAACTTCTTCTCCTCTTAGTTCACCTAAAATAATCCGGTCGGGGCTGATTCGAAGGGCATAAGAGCAAAAATCAACAAGAGAATTTTTCTCATTGCTTAAAAAATGGGTGCATTTTTTTTGCTCTACATTTAACTCATGAGTATCCTCAAGGATCACTAAATGTTCATTTTTATCACAGGAAGAGAGTAAACTTTGGGCAAGCGTTGTTTTTCCTGAACCCGTGCTTCCAGAAATAAGAATATTTTTCTTGGAACTTATAAACTCTTTTAAAAGGGGATGATGAGTATAATTATTTAAAGGGAGTGGGTCAGTTTTGTGACGCCTAAGAAAAGCTCTAGGTCTTGATTCTGAAATTATATGCGGGTGGATAAGGGTTAATCTAAAACTTTGATTTAATAATTTAACCTTTGTTGAGAGGTAGGGGAACCTCGTGTTCCAGCTTTGATTATAAACCAGGGCAATATTCTCTAATGCATATAATAAATCTTCATCGCTTAGACTAGACTCTTCATGAATAAAGATTTCATTTGCATCATTATTTTGAACTATACGGAGTAAAAAATTATATTGAAAAACATCTTTGTACCATTTTTCACAGGACTCCTTTTCCAAGTATTCTGGATTAAGTCCCAAAAAACTCCAGGAGGACTTAAAGTCTTTAAAAAGAAGGGCTGAGCGATTTTGATTAACTTCCGTATAAAAATCTTCAAGGGCAGAGTTTTTCATTATATTTTCTCCATGAAAACGAGACCTGTTATCTTCTTATAGCTTTTAGATTGCTGATTATTTGAAAAAATTCTCCCGAAGAGGGGTATTTTATTGGCAAGGGGAAGACTCTCTTTATTAAGGGCATCAGTTTGAAAACTAATTTCAAAAAGCTCTATTGGAATACCTGCTGAAATTCTCGCAGATGCAGACTCTTTACTACCGCTAATTTCTCCGGAGCTTCCTGGTTTTGTTATCTCAGCGGTATAGTTTAAAAGAAACCCGTCACCTTCTTTTTCAAGAAGAAGCTTTAATCTTAGCCCGGCAAACTTGAAGTCAGTTGTGGTTTGACCCTCTGTACTGGTTGATTGATAGGGGATCTCTGATCCAACCTGAATCATCATCTTTTTATTAGGTCTAGCGAGCATAACAGGCTCTGCCAAAAGTCCCGCTTCAACTCCATGATCTTTTAAAAGGACTTTGTTTTGTTCATATAGAGTTTGCCAGCCCTGATCAAAAATTCCTTTTAGGCTTCCAGACAATTGGTTAAGACCAAAACCTGCTGCCTCAGCTTCGGTGGACTCCAATTGGATTATTTTGATTTTAAGACGATAATTATTTTCTCTATGCTGAGCTCTGTGTTTTATAAACTTAACAGCGTACTTACTTTCTAAATAATTCTTAAGCTCCGGGGAAGGACTTCTGCCGTCACTCAGATGACAAATGAATTCAATATTTTTAAAGAGGCATTTAAAGTCGCTGATATGATCGTCAAAAAGAGCTTTTATAACTTCAGAGAGAAGTCTCTTTTTTAAGACTGGGCTAAGGCTGATTTGAAGTTGAAGCTTTTCTTTATTGGCCCTTAGAATCTTTAAAAGTTGGTTATAATGGGTAACTCGCTCTAGCTCTCCACTTAAGAGAAGCCAAGGTCCTTTATTCTGAACATTGAGTCCCATATTCAAAATAGACTCAGTTAGACTTAAGAGCTTGAGTTGATTGGCCTTAGAAAGAATATAGATCTGGTAAATTAAATGTTCTCCATTTTGCTTCCATACATGTAATTCAGATAGGCCTAGCTTTTTTCCTTTTAGGAGAAGACTCTTTCTTTTTTGATAAAATTTATGGGACAGTGAGTCATTGTTGCCAATGGTGAACCTTTCCAGTTTCGGGAGGTGAAGCTCCTTAACTTCCCCAATGCTGAGGATAAGGCTTTGTTTTTTAATAGAAATGGAACCGTCCTGGGCATGAGCGCTTGAGGCGAGTATAATTCCCAAAGTTAAAGCTTTGACAGATGTGAGCATTCTCGGTAAATACTTGATTCTACGAAGTTCGCACAGCTGTATTCGTTGAAGGAGAATTAAAATGGTTTCAAATACTCGTGTTACAAAAAATAGAAGAGCCCGCAAAAAAACAAATGCTGGTAAGAAAAGAAAGGCCGCAAACAACAATAAGGGAACAACTCCTAAGTTTGCTATCCATCCAGATAAGTAAGCCCAATCTTTAAATATAGTTTTTAGGCCCTGATGCTTTTTAGTATCCGGGCTCTTATTTTTCTTTAAGTTCATCTTTAAATTCACTCCAAAATACACCAAGGGTTTCTTTCATTGTTTCTGTATAAATGATGGGAAAGTCCATCTCACCATTTTCTTTTATGCAGATATGAGCCGCTGAAACTTCTTTTCTTTTGCAGGGCTCTTCACTTTCTATGAACTCCACAAGTTCTTCTGGAAAATCCATATTTTCATGCATGATTTTCTTAAGAGTTTGACTCATCTGTGATTGAGAGGGGTGATAAGAAAAGAGAATCACCTCCTTAGCCTCAATGGGAATAAGATAAAAAATGATGAGAAGACCGATACTAAAAGTAAATTTCATAGTTTGTTTTCCTTTGTTTAGATTTCTTAGTGAGAATCTTTTTCGATGAGGGATAGGCGATAAGTTTTTTTGTTCTAAATTCAACCAAATTGTTTAAGTCAGTTTCAGGGATTTCGACTAAATAGAGATCCCCGGAACTGTCGATAGAATCCTCATTTCCAAGCCTCTTTAAAATGATGGCCTCTCTGGAGATAAGATCTAGATCTTTAGTGAGTAGAGTAATTTTAATTTTTTGCTTTAAAACGGGAACTTTACTTTTTATTTGTAGTTGAAGCCTAGTATGACCAGGTCTAGGCGTTGCAGCATCTTCATTGATCACAGTGGGAGGGTCAAGATTTAGCATGGCAATGATAATATGAGAAAGAAGTAGAATGCAGATCCACTTAAAGCGCTCCATTTTTAAGGGGGAAATCTTTTTAGTTCTTAATTTTATTCCACTCAATTTCGAATCCTTTTAAGTTGTTTAAACTATTTCTTTCAATGGTGAGGTAGGTTCCCCAAAGGCTAGAAGCTATGATGATAAAAAGGAGGATCCATAAGACTCCCTCCAGCTCCGCAAAGCCTCCTTGGAGTAAAGCTTTCGCTCTACTTCTGGTGCTTTTTGAAACCTGCTTTTTAAAGTAAATTGGCTTTTGATAAAAATACGTTTTCTTTTTGACCATATGATTTCGTTCCATTTCTCTTTTCTTACGGGGACAGTTCCATCAAGTCTTCGCTTTAGGAGAACTTTATTTTGAGACTTGTAGGGAAGGTTCTTGAAGTAGGTAACACGAATGAGAGGAGAGCAGTGCTTAAAGACAAAGGGATTTTTAATTTCACTTAAATGGTAAAGCTGCTGAACTTTTTTTGCTCCCTCTTGTAGTTTTGTTGCGTAAGGGGCGGTCACTGGGATAAAACGTAAATTAAAAGCCGCCTTAATGACAATATTTAGTTGTGACATTCTTTTTATATAAGATCTTTTGGAGAGCTCATATTCCTTTTGGCAAAGGAGGAGATTTGCTTTCTCCTTTATCCTTAAATTCTCGTTTAAAGCTTTTAAGATAACTAAATAGCCAGCAGAAATTATTAGCACCGATAGAACTAGCGAAAAATGAGAAAGTCCATTTTCATTACGGAAGAGATTCTGCTTTAAGTTTAAAGGTTTTTGCCTTAAAGCTTGTCTTGGTAAACTTGATTGAACTTTTTCTCTGACAAGTCTTAAATTTCTTGAGACCTGTTTCTCTTTTTTGAAGCAGGGTTGTTGATACTTGAGAGAATGCTCTATAGATTTCTTCATGATGACAAGATCCTTGCTTAAAAAGTTGGATGATTTGGAAAAAGACAATGCAGATAAATGAAGCCGTTGAAATCCAGTTGATCACCATTATTGTGTTGAGATTTGCTCGACAACAGTTTTACGCATGTGATTAATTCTTGTGTTGATGACTGACCCAAATTGTTTTACGGCAGCTAGGCAGAATATTCCTATAAGGCTGGCGAGGATGACGTACTCAAGAACTCCTTGGCCTTTTTCATTTCTTAGCATAATTGCGGCGTTTGTTTTTTTCATATTGTTTCTCCATCCTTTGTTCATGGGCTTAAAGAGAGTTGCATCTTTGGAAATCGGCTTTCTTGAGTAGTTCTGTTGGAATTATTGGGCTTCTGATTTGAGGGGTTTATAAATTGAATACCTGCGCAAAATTTGATCCCAGTTTTTTTTTGCATCAAATATAAGTTCAATTTAAAATTATCATATGAACGAAAATACAAAGCTTTACGTCTTCGCTAAAAAAGAGGTTGCCCTAATTTTCATCTTTATGGTGCTTATTGCCATTTCGGCATTTGTCCTTGGGGTAAAGATTGGAAAAAACTATTCATACCTACAGGCAGGTTATACACCTGAAGATCGGGCAAAAGTGGATATGCTATCTGGCCAAGAAGAGCAGCTTAATAAAACAATAGAAAAGCGAGAGCAGGTTGATCCTCAGAAGTTAAAGGATGAGACTCATAAGGCCCTTGAAGAGAGACTTAAGCAAGAGTTAGAAGCTCCTGAGAAGGTAGAGGCCACTCCTGCTGCTGATGAGGGAAATGAAACAACTCAGGTTTCAGGAGATGATTTTGCGGGAAAGTTTACTATTCAGCTAGGCTCTCATCGCTCTAAATCCGAAGCTGAAGAATTTGCTAATGGATTTAAATACCGAGGATATAACCCGATTATTAATGAGGTCGATATTAGCGGCAGAGGGACTTGGTATAGAACCAGTTTAGGAGTATTCTCCTCTATAGAGGAGGCGAAGGCCTATATTAAAAAAGAAATGGAACTCTTCCGTGGTCAAGATTATGTCATTGGGCGCTTCGAATAACCTAATATGAAAGAATCAAAATTATATTGTCTTGTTATGGCCGGTGGTCAAGGAACTCGTTTCTGGCCCTCATCAGTTACTAAAAAACCTAAACAGTATCTTCCTCTAGTTAGCGATAAAAGTCTCTTAGAAGAAACCTTAATTCGCTTTGATGACTTAGTAGGAGCAGAGGATCGTTATGTCATTACAGTTAAGGCTCAAGAGCAGCTAGTTAAGGATTCTGCCGGTGAGCGAATTGGAACGAAGGGAATTATTTTTGAGCCAAGTGGAAGAAATACAGGACCCTGTATTCTTTTAAGTCTTGCGAGCCTAGTGGCCAATGGGGCTTCAGAATCTGATGTTGTGGCCATTGTTCCAAGTGATCATGTGATTTTAAATCATCGCGGTTTTAAAGATACCTTAAAGAAAGCAGCTGAGCTCTCGGTTGGTCTATCTAAAATTGTAACTATTGGTATAAAGCCTAATTTTCCTCATACGGGCTTTGGCTATATTCATCGAGGGGAAGAAGTTAGAGACAGCTCTTTTGATGTTAAAGAATTCAAGGAGAAGCCAGATCTTGAAACAGCTAAAAACTATGTGGCCTCAGGGGAGTACTTCTGGAATGCTGGAATGTTCGTGGGAACGATTGAAAGGCTCTTAAAGGAATTTGAAAGCTGCGCTCCTGAGATGTTCTCTCACTATAATGATTTAAAAGAGAATGCTAATGATTTTGAAAAGACTGGTGAAATCTACGAGAAGATCCCTAAGGATTCTATCGATTACGCCATCATGGAAAAGTCTAAAGAAGTGATGACCATTCCGGCCGAGTTTGATTGGAATGATCTGGGTTCTTGGGATGCCCTTGAAACGGTCTTAGAAAAAGAAAATGACAACTATACTGGACAGGCCAAAGGAACATTTTTTCAGGATGCAAAAGATAATATCGTTTTTGCTCCTGGGAAGTTTGTCTCTTTAATAGATGTAAATGGACTTGTGGTCGTTTCAACAGAAGATAATGTTCTTGTGGTGCCTAAAGAAAAGGCTCAGGAAGTTAAGAAGGCCGTGGAGTATTTAAAAACCACGGACTTTGGAAAAGATCACTTATAATTTTCTTTAGTTAGGCAGAGGGTATTGCTCTAAAGATCTCGCAAATACTTTATCTGTCTGACAGGTATAGATTCTTCTTATTTCCTCTAGGTCCGGCTTTACTAGATCTAGCTTATGGCCTTTGCTTTCTGCGATTTCTAAAAGCTTATTATGAAAGGCCTCTGCACTTTTCTCTTGAGCTCCGACAAAGGCGGCATCTTGAACCCAGTAGTATAGGTCTTCTCTTTTAACATCTGTTTTTTCAACGAGATGGTGAAGATAGTAGCTTGAAAGATAACCGGTACCTTCTAGAACTCTATTTTCGATTACTTCAGTGTGAAAAACTAGGTCACGAATTGTATTGTCTAATCTTTCTAGGGCGTAAGCTAGGATTCCAAAATGATCGGGAAGATACATACGCTCCGCTGAGCTATGGCTAATATCTCTTTCATGCCAAAGGACAATATTGTCTACGGCCATGGAGGTATGAGAGCGAAGAATTCGGGCCATACCAGTCAAATTTTCTCCAGAGATGGGATTCTTTTTATGAGGCATGGTTGAAGAGCCTTTTTGTCCCTTCTTAAAACCTTCAGCAAGTTCACCGACATCACTTCTATGGAGATGACGAATCTCAACGGAGATACGCTCAATAGCACTAGCGGTGAGTGAGTTTAATGTGACTAGCTTTGCAATTCGATCTCTTGGAATGACTTGAGTAGAAACCGGCTCTACTTTTAGTCCCAAGATATCGGCCGCTTTTTTCTCATGATCTGGAGTTAGGATACAGTAGTTACCAACGGCTCCGGAAAATTGAATTGTTAATTCGTTTTTATAAAAATCTTCTAGTTCTTTATAACGTCTAGCAAATTCATTGTAGTGACCTAAAAGCTTTTGGCCAAAGCTCATAGGCTCGGCGTACATTCCATGGCTTCGACCAATGGTAAGTACACCCTTCATCTCTTCAGCTCTTGAGTAAAGAGTCTTTAAGAGGCTCTTATAAAGGGGAAGTATGGTCTCAATACTTTCTTTTATTTGAAGAGTAGTAGATGAATCAATGATGTCTGAAGAGGTCACGCCAAAGTGAAAATATTTTCCTACTTCAGGTTCAACATTCTCAGTAATGCTCGTGCAAAAAGCGATAATATCGTGGCGGGTGGTTTTTTCGATTTCATCAATCCTCTCGGGATTAATGACGGCCTTTGCCTTAATTTTTTCCGTAACACCTTCTGGAACTTTACTTCCTTCTAAGGCCTTTAAAATAGCGAGCTCAACTTTTAGGTAGGTTTCAAATTTATTATGATCTCCCCAAATTTGGGAAATCTCTTTTTTTTCGTACCGTGGGATCATGTGGGCTCCGGGCTAAAAGTAAAAACTGTATTCAAGTCCAAAAGTTAGCCATGTAATGGTTAAACTTCTGGCGGCTGAGCCTTCTCCCTCGAACTGCTTTGCTTTTCTAACAGAGGCGAGGTTGTAGCTCATTTTCATACCCCAGTGGCTTCTAGCACCGGTTCTCTTATGAACGCCGAAATCAGCTTTTATTCCATAACCTGTATAACTTTCAGAACGAAAATTATCGCTAAAGGAGTTGTAGGTCAAATATGCTGCGATAGTTTCAAAAATATTACTGCTATTGATCAAGTTTCTAATGTAACGCGTCCTGTAACCAAGTCCACCACCTAAAGTAAGGTTAGTGGCGTTCTCTTCCCTTTGATTCTCTGATTCCGCTCCGATTGAGCCATTAAGACGGGTTAACTCACGGTATTTTCCCGTCGTGAGAGCGGCACAAATTTCTAACCAGGCCACTCCAAGACGATAAGCATAGTTGGCTTCCATCGTCGTAATTTCAAATGGATTTTTTAAGTCAGTATTAAAATGATAATTAAGTCCAAAGCGGTGCTGATCATTATCTGTAGAGTAGTCCTCTAAATAGATCCCAAGCTCCTTATCGATCTGGCTTATAATAATGTCCTGGTCTGAATCTTTCATCTCTCGATAGACATTAGTATTTTCCTCTTCTTTTTCTTTTACATTTTTTGAGCGGTCTAGCTTTTCACCCTTTTCAAGGGCATCTAATTCAGCTTGCTCTATATCCGTGAGGCCCCCTGAATCTGTGGCAATTTGGGCCATGGACTGGGAGGTAAATCCAATTAAAAGTAGTAAGATTAAAAGTGATTTAAAAAGTGGGAAGATCATCTTTTTTGCACCTTCTTAGCTACGGACTCAAAGTTCTCTCCAGGGAAATCCTCAAGACCAATTGATCTAGCTAATTCAACTTTTTCTCTTAAGTGACCATATAAGGTATTCACATGAAGGATTTCTGTATCAATCATCTCATTTAAAGAAGTGTGAAAATTCTCATAGATAGTCTTACGGTTAATATAATTTTCAAGGATGGTATCAAAACTCTTTTGCAGGTTCGCCATTCTGGCTTCAAGAATAGTGATCTGGTTCTGATAGTTCTTAATCTTATTATAATGAGTTCGAATATTTGAGCTGGTTAAATGGGCCGTCTCAGATAAGTTTTGAAAAGCTAAGTCTCTTTCTAAAAGTTTTGTTCTCGTAGAGCGTCCATTGAGTAGACCTCCGGAGCCAGTTAAGCTCCAAGTGGCGTTCACTGTGGCCACAAGCTCTATATCGGAAGTATTGGTACCAACCATTCCTCCACCAACTGTTGTGGCCGTTTCATATCTAGTACGGTGCTGGCTTCTTCCAAAACTATGAGTATAAGCCCCAAGGTTCATCGTTATCTTTGGGAGGGGAAGGTTTTCACGTAGAGTTCTCGTATAAGTTCTTTTGGCATTATCAACTAGGGTCTTAGCTGTTTTTACTGAGGAATTGTTTTCTTTACTTAAAGTAAGAGCCTCTGTGTAAGCCACATTTAGCTGTTTATAATCAAGCTCGTCTAAAAGAAGGTATCTCGTCCCTGGATTATCAGCGAGTAAAAAGGCCATCTCTTCATCGGCTGTTGAGGCAGCGATCTTGGCATCGTGGTAATCATTTTGAGCCTTAAGGTACTCAGCTCTAGCTTGGTAATAATCTTGTCTTGGGATTTTTCTAATGGTGATTTTTTCCCGGTTCATTCTATAAATAAAACTGGCGTGACGTAATTGGTTTCTTCTAATCTTTTCGATCTCTTTTGTTTTATAAACTTCAAAATATTTAATAATTAAATCGTGACGAAGGTCCCTTCTTTGCTCTTTTAAAATTTCTGTATTTCTTTTGTAAGTGGCCCTGGCGTTTAGATAATCAAGATAATCCTTTCCCCAATTGAAGACAGTATAGTCTCCAATATTAAGACCTAGGGTTCCACCTGGGACGATATCGCGACCAGTTCTATTTTTTCCACCCTCGCGCCATTTACCAAGTGTTTGCTCACCGGAACTAAGTGTAATATTAATTTTCGGGAACCAGAAATCTTCAAAAGTATCTTTCCAGCTGAGGTCAAAGATTTCATCTTGATTCACTCTTTGTTGCTGATCGTGATTTTTTCTAAGGCCTTGCTCAAGAACATCGTTCAAGGCTAAAGATTTAAAATTATCTTTAAAATCAAAACGCTCAACCTGCTGAACATAGGAGCCGTCATTGAGTTTATATTTTTTTTGGTTCTTTATAACAGCTGGCTTTTTTAAAAGCTCATTGTCAGTGTCGTAAGTAGTCTTAGACTTCTGGGCAGAAACGGGAAGTGAATATAGGAGCCCAAATAGGCCCATAGCTAAACTTAATTTTTGAATCAAAATTTCTCTCGTCTATTCCGTGACGTTGTGTGTGTTTGAAAATCATTGCATAGAAAGCAAAGGGGTGCCAACCGAAAAAGTTGGTTTTAAAGAGTGATGCCAGGGCAGCCTTTTCTAATAATATTCTCTTCTTGATTTTGGATTTGAACCAGAGTTAGCTTTAGCTCGTGTTCAAGGTGTCTGAGGTTCTTTTGAAGGCCCTGCTTAACGGACTTTTTTTCACTGGGCACAATCTTTTGGATCTTTTGATTACGAACGATAAGAGACTTTAGTTTTTGCTTATGGTCGATTTTAAGGTTTCTCTTATTCATTAGTGCGTCGCATCTCCTTGAAATTGAAGGGTCTGTTACCACTGTGCTTCTATAGTCTTGTGCAAAAAGACTGGTTGAAAGAATGAGGAGCAGTGCGCTAATAAAAGTTTTCATATAAATATTCTATCATAATTTTGCGAAGAGGTGAGTTCGTGATAAATTCTATCAACTTTTAGCCCTCGGAGTAGTTTTGGCCAAAAATCGTGTTTTGGTCCTCATTCCGGCTAGGTATGCCTCCACGAGATATCCTGGAAAGCCCCTGGCCCAGATTAATGGCAAGAGTATGATTCAAAGAGTTTTCGAGAATTGTACTTCAATGGGCGCCTCTCCCTCCTTTGATTGCCAAGCCTATGTTGTTACAGACGATCAAAAAATAGAAAACCATGTAAAAGAATTTGGCGGAAATGTGATCCGTGTAGACGATGATGTTCAAAGTGGAACTGAAAGAATCTATCTGGCCTTTCAAAAGTCCTCGGATAAGAAATTTGATCTCATTATCAATGTTCAAGGTGATGAGCCCTTATTGACCGGAGAGGAGCTAGAGAGGCTTGCCCAGTTTCACCTCGATAGTAATTTTGATATCGCGACTCTTGTTAAGAAAAATGAAGATTTAGAAGAATTGAAGAATCCCAATATTGTTAAGGCCGTGGTGGCCCCAACTGGACGTTGTCTCTATTTTTCAAGAGGATGTATTCCGTTCGATAGAGATGGAAGTGAGCTTACGTCCTGGTGGCAACATATTGGAGTTTATTCATATAGACCAACAGCACTTCAAAAGTTCTGTGAATCTCCTATGGGGGTTTATGAAAATATTGAAAAGCTAGAACAGTTAAGAGCAATGGAGCAAGGCATGAGTATCGGTGCCTTGGTCACAAATTTAAATTTGATTGGAGTTGATACTCCTGAAGATTTAAAAAAATTAGAGGGGATGTTTGATGAATAGTGCAAAGAGGGGAAAGCCCAGCAAAAAATTTGTTTTCATAACTGGCGGGGTTGCAAGTTCATTAGGTAAAGGACTAGCGGCGGCTTCTGTTGCTTCTCTTCTAGAAAGAAGAGGAATTAAAATTAATATGCTTAAGATGGATCCTTATATTAATGTTGATCCAGGAACGATGAGTCCTACTCAGCATGGTGAAGTTTTTGTAACTGACGATGGAGCAGAAACGGACCTTGATTTAGGTCATTACGAAAGATTTACTTCCCTGACCCTAAGTAAAAGTTCAAATTTTACGACGGGACAAGTTTATTTACAGGTTATTGAAAATGAAAGAGAAGGAAAATACCTAGGAAAAACCGTTCAAGTGGTTCCTCATATTACAGATGAAATTAAAAGAAGAATTCATGTGGCCGCAGAGGACTGTGAGCTTCTCTTAGGTGAAATCGGCGGAACTGTTGGTGATATCGAATCCCAGCCTTATATCGAAGCCATTAGGCAATTTGCTCATGATGTTGGGCCTGAGAATGTTCTCTTTGTGCATTTGGTATTACTTCCATACTTAAGTGCGGCCGGAGAATTAAAATCAAAACCAGCTCAGCATTCTGTGAAAGAACTTAGGTCAATGGGTCTTTTCCCTCATATTATTATTCTTAGATCAGAACATGAGATTGAGCCAAATATCATTGATAAAATTTCTCTTTTTTGTAATGTACCAAAAGGAAATGTTTTTGCTTCTATGGATGCAGATTCAATTTATAAAGTTCCTTTAGCTTTTCATCAGCAAGGACTTGATAATAAGCTTACTGAGCTTTTAGGTATGTGGACAACCACACCTAAAGTAGGGGACCTTGAAAAGGTTGTTTACAATCATAATAACCCCCTTCGTGAAGTTAAGATTGGTATTGTTGGAAAGTATACGGACCTTCATGAATCTTATAAGTCTCTAGGTGAGGCCCTTACACACGGAGCTTTGGCGAACCAATTAAAACTTGTCACTACTTATATTGATGCCGAGGAATTGGAAGATGAGTCCAAGGTCGATGATATTCTTTCAGAATGCCATGGAATTTTAGTTCCTGGAGGTTTTGGAGAAAGAGGCACTGAAGGAAAGATTCGTGCTGCTCAGTATGCTAGAGAAAAGAAAGTTCCTTACTTTGGGATTTGTCTTGGAATGCAATTAGCGATGGTTGAATTTGCTAGAAATGTTGCTGGAATTAAAGATGCAACCAGTGCCGAATTTGATACGAAAGGATCTACCCTTATTCATTATATGGAAGGACAAACGAAAGACGGCTCAAAAGGAGCAACCATGAGACTTGGTGCTTATGATTGTCATTTAGAAAAAGGCACCTTTGCTCATAAAATTTATGGGAAGTCTGATATTAGCGAAAGGCATCGTCATAGACTTGAAGTGAATAATAAATTTGTGGATCAAGTTAAGCAGGCGGGGATGGTTATTTCTGGAATCAATAAGGAACTTAATCTGGTTGAAGTGATTGAGCTTGAGGATCATCCTTATTTTCTCGCTTGTCAGTACCATCCGGAATTTAAGTCGAGACCTTTTGCCGCCCATCCGCTCTTTAAAACTTTTATTGAAGCAGCAGATAAAGGACAACAGAACTAATGAGTAAACAACCACTGGAACTCTTTATTGGTCCTTGCGTATTGGAATCAGAAGCACTCGCTATGGAAATAGCGGAGTCTCTAAAAAAGTCCCTTGAACCATTTGAAAAGAAAATAGCTCTAACCTTTAAAGGAAGCTTTGATAAGGCCAACCGCTCTTCAATTGATTCTTATAGAGGACCAGGAATGGAAGAGGGCCTTCGCATTCTTCAAAAAATTAAAGATGAATTTGGCTTTCCTGTGATCACGGACTTTCACTATCCTGATCAGGCCCTTCCTGTTTCTGAAGTTTGTGATGTTTTACAAGTCCCAGCTTTTTTATGCCGTCAAACAGATATGATTCTGGCCGGAGCCAAGGCCTGTGCTGAAAACGGAAGCAGGCTTAAAGTTAAGAAAGGACAATTCTTATCACCTGAGGAAACTTCTAATATTGTTTCAAAAGCAAAAACATATTTAAAAGAAGACTCAATTCTTTTAACAGAAAGAGGAACCACCTTTGGGTATAATCGACTTATTGTAGATATGGCCTCTTTTGAAATTATGAAAAGCTTCGGTGTAAAAGCCATTCATGATGCTACCCACTGCGTACAAAGACCAGGCGGTCTTGGAACAAGTACAGGGGGAGCGAGAGAGCAGATTCCAGCTCTAGCAAAGGCAGCCATTGCTGCAGGTGCGGATGGAATCTTCATGGAGACACACCCAACTCCTGACCAAGCCAAAAGTGATCCGACGAACTGTCTTGATTTAAAAACAGTCCCTAAAATTGTTGAATCTCTTCTTAAAATTTACGAGGTAGTCTAATGCATAATCACGATCTTCCAGATTTTCGCGCTATCGGTCGTCACTTTAAAGCTAAGCTTGAGCCAATAAAGGTTTTAGCCTTTGATGTTGATGGAATTTTGACAGATGGAACTATTTATTGGGATGGAGAAGAATGCGGATTTAATAGAAGCTTTAATGTCCTCGACGGTTACGGCATGCGTGCCATGCAAAGACTTGGTTATAAAGTTGGAGTCATTACCGGGGGCGATAGCCTCGGGGTTGTAAAACGATTTGAAGAAAACCTAGACCTAGATTTTGTTTATGTTGGAAAAGAAGATAAAAGGGAAGCCTTTAAAGAGCTTATGGCCGAAGGTTTTAAAGCGGAAGAAATTCTCTATATGGGAGATGAGTTCTTTGATATGCCACTTTTAAAAAAGGCAGGTTTCTCTGCGACAGTAACTCACGCATCTCATGAAGTAAGAGAGGTGGCTGATTATATTTGTTACCGAGAAGGTGGAAAGGGTTGTGTTAGAGAGGTGATTGATATCTTTCGTTATGCAAATGGAATAGATATCCCGATCCCGCAATTTGATTAATATGGATGAGAAAAAGTTAAATCAGTTAAAGGCCGTATTAGATGAAACCATGGAGTGGCCTAGCCCCTATGTTTTTAAGTTTATTGTGCCAGTTGATCAAAAAGAAAGCCTGATCGCTTTAGTCGGTGACGCTGATGTATCCTTTAGACCAAGTAAAAAAGGAAACTATATGAGCATCACAGTAAAAAAACATCTTCAATCTTCTGAAGATGTCATTACAATCTATCTTAGAGTATCCTCAATAGAAGGAATTATCTCACTTTAAGGAGAGAGCAATGTCTCAAAAAACAGCCCTTGTCATTGGTGCCGGAGCCTTTGGAACGGCCATCGCTTCAGTAGTGGCGAATAACTTTGAAAAAGTTATCTTAAAAGTCCGCTCCGAAGACGTTTATACCCCTATAAAAGATAATGATGAGAACGCCGTTTATTTGCCAGGACTAAAACTTCCTAGCCATCTTATACCGGCCCTAACCTGGGAAGAGGTTGATGAGCTTGTAGAGGGAGAAATTGGTCTGATCGTTTCAGGTCTTCCTACGGCCGCCATAGGAAAATTCTTCGAAGAAAATCATGACCGCTTTGAAAAGTACTTAGAAAAAAAGATTCCAGTAGTTTCCCTATCTAAAGGTATTGATCCGGTCACACTTGAAATGGCCGATGATTTATTTTACGAAATGTTTCCCCATCATAAAGAGCTCTTTACTTTTTTGTCAGGACCTAGCTTTGCCAAAGAAATAGTCCAAGAACAAATTACTTTAGTGACCTTAGCAGGGCGTTCGAGAAAAATTTTAACGCAAGTTTCTAAGATGTTTGAGGCTCCCTACTTTAAGGCCCTTCCTTCCTATGATGTTAAAGGAGTACTTCTTGGTGGAGCACTTAAAAACGTTTTAGCCATTGCTGGTGGAGTGATTGAAGGGCTTGGCTATAATGACAATACTAGGGCGGCCATGATCACGAGAGGGATTGCTGAAATGCTTAGGTTTGGGAGAGTCTTTAACGCTAGACCAGAAACCTTTTATGGTCTTTCAGGTATGGGGGATCTTATCCTAACAACCACTGGAGGCCTTTCAAGGAATAAACAATTTGGATTAGAGCTGGCTAAGGGAAGAACGCCAGAGGATATAATTAACTCTCAAAGAACCACAGTAGAAGGATATAAAACCACTCAAGCGGTTCATCTGCTCTCTGAGAAGTATGAGATTAGGGCCAATATCTTTAATGCCACTCATGAAGTTTTATTTCAGGGGAAAAAAGCAAAAGAAGTTATTGAAACATTAATGCAGATTCCATCGAGATTTGAACTTGAGTAATAAACACTTAATAGACAATCAGGAACTAGAGGCTCTTAAAAAGGTCCTTGAGAGTGGCCATCTCTTTCGACATAGAGAAGAAGCTACGGAATGTGATAGCTTTGAAAAAGAGTTTTCAGAATTTATCGGCACCAGTTCATCTTGTCTGGTTAATAGTGGAACCAACGCCTTGGTTGCGGCCCTTCGGGCCCTTGATATAAAAGAAGGTGATGAGGTTATTGTTCCTGCTTATACCTTCTTTGCTACTATAAGCTCGGTCTTAACTGTAGGAGCTACACCCGTCGTTGTTAATATTGGAAGCGAATTTCTATTAGAACTAGATTCTATAAAAGAGGCAGTAACTAAAAAGACTAAGGCGATTATTCCTGTCCATATGGATGGAAGGCCTTGTGAGATTGATAAAATTTGTGATTTTGCTAAAAAAGAAAACCTCTTTGTGATTGAAGACTGCGCCCAGGCCCTAGGTGCAACATACAAGGGCAAAAGGCTGGGCAGCTTTGGCGATCTAGGTTGCTTTTCCTTTAATATGGAAAAGACAATTACCTGTGGGGAAGGAGGAGCCATCACTACAAATGACGGGGCTCTTGGATTAAAACTCAAATTAGTTAGCGATCATGCCTTTGGGCTGAATCCAAAATATAAAAAGATGTTTGAAGGCATGGAGACAATCCTTGGAAGCTCTATGAGAGTCTCTGAATTATCCGGAGCTATGCTTAGAGTGCAGCTCAAAAAAGTAGACTCCATAATAGAAGAAAATAAAAAGAGAAAAGAAATTCTCGCTAAAAAGCTTGGTACCCAAATTGTAGAAGGGGAGTGCTGCTCAACTTTATACTTGCGCCAAGACTCCCTAGAGAACTCAGTGGCCCTAACAAAAAAGCTCTTAGATAAAGGGATTACTGCCATGCCAATGTCGATGCGCTTGGCCCATAATATCTGGCAATGGAAAGACTACCTAAGCTTTAACAAAATAGACTATATCGAAACCATGGAAAAGCTCATGGGCACAGTCAGAATTGAAATCGATAATAGAAAAAGTCTCGAACAGATCGAAATAGACGCGGAATATATCTTTGGTACGCGTTTCCTTTTCCGGAATTCAGATACTTAATTAAAGGAAAAGGAAGTTAAGCATGGCCTTAGTAAATTTTTTCTTGAAGATTCCAAAGTGTACTCCCTTTAGAATCTTAAAGTGCTTTACTGGAGCGGCACAATCGCTAAACTCATAAACTTCAGTGTCTTTACCACGCATAAAGTTGGTCGCGTTTAACTTATAGTCTTTCTTTTTTAAATCGCCCTTACAACCATTATGAATTGCCCAGCGTTTGGTCTGAGCAATTGCGGAGACATGAGCGGTCTTTCCATTGTCAAAGCCTTCATACCTTATAGTGCTGTCCAAATCTCCGTGAATATGAAGTACCTTAATTGGGCGGTTGTGGGAGCAATTTAGTTTATCTTTCGGGAGTAGGTTCCCATTTTGGTCTCTTAGATCACTAGTTCCAGAGATTGTAACTATTCCTGCAATTCTTAGATCTGATTCACAAGCTATCTTTGAAGCGAGAAAAGCTCCATTAGAATATCCCATGAGATAGATTCTATCGGGATCAATTCTGCTGATTCTTTTTGAAGTAGAAATTTCCTCAATGAGGTTTTCAATATACTTAACATCATTGATATTTTTATTATCAAAGTCACAGCAAAAATTACTAGCGTTCCAATAGGCTTTTCCATCTTTATTTTTCAGGCCATTAGGAACCGCGTAGACAAAACCAAATTTATTATTATATTTTCTAAGTCTTAAATAGTAACTTTGAATTAAAGAGCTTCCTCCATATCCGTGCATAGAAATTATGAGTGGCCATTTTTCTTTTTTCTTAAAACCTCTAGGTAATCTGACTTTTACATCCTTTCTAAAATTAGATTCGGATTCTAAAGTTACAGACTTTGATAAACCTGGGACTTGGTAAAAAAGGGCTGCTAAGAGTATTACTTTAGTTAAAATTTGCATGGGCCTTTATACCTAAAAGAGTCTCTTACTAATAGGTTGATTGAAAGATCTATGTACCAAGGTTTCCAAAATCCACTTTAAGTTACTGAAATCCGGAAAAGGAAACGCGTACCTTTATTGTTTTCGAATTCCTTCCAGTCCTTCTTTTATTTCTAACAGATATTCTTTTGAATAAAGATTTTTGGCCAGCTGTTTTCTAAGGGATTCGACGAGGTTTACGGCTTCGGTTTTTTGGAAAAGGTTTACAATCCAGGCGGGGATATAGCCTCTGGGGTCGGTGAAGGCGACGGTTTCTAGAGAGGTTTCTTTTTTTATGGGGTCCCATTTTAGGGTTAGGCGACTTGGGTGAACAATGGCCCTGACGGCAGAGGCCTTGATGATTCGGTCGTTTTGAACAGAGGTCGCAAGAAGGACGATATGATTGATATCTTCAAAAACTTTGGTTTCTATTTTTACTAAGACATCCCGGTTTTGAAAGGGCCAAGGAATAAGTATTTCGGCATATTCAATTCTGGTTCCGGTTTTAATTGATTCGTTCTCAATCCAGGTTTCCCATAGCCTTGGAACCCATTCTTTTTTTCTTTTGCTATCAAGAAAGACCGCCAGAATTTCAGGGATGGTGTAGGGAAGCCAGACTTTTGCTTTATAGGGATAAATATCATCTATAGGTTTTGAGCCGGAGTAGAGCTGAATCTTGTCTTGTTTTTCTACCAGAGTCCACTCTTGAGAGCCAAAGCCAGGAGTGCTGATCAAAAAGAGAATAACAAAACTGAGGAGTTTAATACTTCCTCCTAATCGAGGTTTTTTTCTATCTCTTTTAGGGTAATGGTTTCCCCAAGATCAATCAAGGTTCCATCTGGTTTTTGAATAAAGTAGGCCGGAACGCCCACATAACCTTTGGATTTTAGCCAATCACCAATAATGGGGTCACGCTTGGTCCAATCAGCGAGAAGAAGCTTAACTCCTTTTCTTTCAGTAAGCTCTTTGAAGGATTTTGTTTCAATAACGGCCTTTTCGTTAATTTTGCAGGTAAAGCACCACTTGGCCGTGAAATCCATAAAAACGAGATTCCCGTCTTCCATATGGTTCTTCATGGCCTCTTCGCTCCATTTCTCCCATGGAAGTCCAAGGGCCCTTTTTTCTTTGACCATGGAGCTTTCATTTCCCTCAGTCTCTGGAGAGCTAATGGGGTGGAGGAGAATATTGGTAAGAAGCGCTAGGGGCGCTAAGTAAAGTAGAGCACGAATAAAGAGCTTCTTGGTCATCTTTTGATGAGCGTAGATGGCAAAGAAGAGAAGCACGATGACTGTGTTTAATTTTATTAGAGCGCTGGTTCCTTCTGCTTGAGTGGTGAAGACATCAAGAAGCCAAACCATTGTTAGGAGTAAAGTGACCCCAAGAACTTTTTTAACATGCTCCATCCACATACCAGGTTTTGGTAGCCACTTGATCATGCCAGGAAAAATTCCCGTTAGGATAAAGGGGGCCGAAAGACCAAGTCCAATTGAAACAAAAATGGCGAAGACATCAAAGTTTGAGCCGGTGAAGGCAAAAGTTAGAGCGGTACCTAAAAAGGGAGCGCTACAGGGAGTTGAAAGAATGGTGGCAAGAACGCCTCCAAAAAAGTCTCCTGCAAAACCATCTTTTAATTCTACTCCGCCGAGTTTACTTCCTCCAGGAGTTTTAAATTCAAAAAGTCCAAAGAGATTAAGCGCCATTAAAAAGAGAATCACTAGCATGACCGCAATAAAGCGTGGAGATTGAAGCTGAAAACCCCAACCAATGGACTCGCCATTAATCTTTACTAGGACCACCACCACGGCCATAAGAAGGAAGGTGGCGAGGACTCCTAGAGTATAGAAAATATTATGCTTTAAGATTCTACTTTTAGATTCCTCTGAATGAGAAATAAGCCCAAAGAGCTTTAAGGAAATAACCGGAAGTACACAGGGCATAATATTTAATATCAGACCCCCAATAAAAGCGAAGAGTATAAAATAAAAAATAGATGAACTTGATTCTTTTCTAAGAGAAGTATCTTTAGCGGTTTCAGGCTCTGTCGTCGTATTATTATCTGCTGTCTTTTGTTTTTCTTCATGGGGAATTGGCTTCAAAATCTGTAAGAAACCATTAAGTCTTTTTCCAGCATCTAAACTAAAGGAGGAAAATGATTTTTCAATAATAGAAACTTTTCCGCTCGAAGGGTTCGCGAAAAGAAACTTAAGGGTATAGGGGGTTTTAAATTTGCCATCACTTGGAAGATTAATGGCCGGCTCCATATACTCCCCATCCCATTCAATTGGCAGCTTGGCGTAAATATTCCCTTTTTTATCTTGGAATTTAACTTCGTGCTTAAAAGTAAAGGGCTCCTTTGGAAAAGGAGTGATTAAGTTTAAGCTCTTATTTAAATTCTCTGTGGAAAAATCAGTTAGGTTGGCAAATAAAAGAAGACCGCTGGTGTCTGGGTCTTTGGCCAAGACTAGATCAAGTGATGTGGGCAGAGGAACAAGTTTTGGTAAGGACTCAAGTCTGTTTACGGCCTCTTCTCTAGAGATAAGTGAATCTCCACTTGAGTTTCCCCGATCTAAAGTAATGACTTTTTTACCAGGAATACAAATATGCTTACAGACTAACCATTTTGACGTGATGGTTAGTTCTGAGGACTCTATTTTAGCTAGCTGCTCTTTAGTTGGTTTAAAGAAATAGCTATAGGCCCCTTCATAACCATAAGCGAGCATATTACCTTGTTCAAAATATCGGTTTGGGGCAGGCCATTCAAGGGCCTCTAGTTTTACAGGTTCCCCGGCCAGGCTCATTTCCGTACTTGTTGGAAGACCTGCGTCACCTGGATTTTTCCAGTAGGTATGCCATTTAGGTGCGGCATCAAAATTTAAAACAAGATAAGTTGAGCCATTATGGCTTAAAAGTTGACCCCCATGCTTTACCACCACATCGGGAACTGAATTATCCGCAAATACTTGAAAACTTAAAAAGCCCAATACTAGAAGGCTAAAAATCTTATTCATCATAGGTCCTTATCGCCTAATCTTAGCAAAACTTTGTCTATTAAGTCTTTGATTTGAGTCAAGTTTTTGTCATTTCTCCCCGATAAAAAGGGGAGAGGTTTTTCTTGAAGGTATTAATTTTTGCATTTTTATTGTCGCTTGTATGTCTTGCCACGGCCGTGGCCAGCGAGCCGGTCTATGAAAGTAACGGCGTAAGTCTCGTTTATAATCAAAAAGACGATGTTTACGAGGTTTACAAAGATGGAAAGCTTGATAGCAAAAGGATGATTCAGGAATACACAGACATCGCCAAGATGACTAAGCTCATCCAAGAGCTCGGTGGTAATCTAACTGAAGAGCTTCCTCTTATGCTGAATAATAATTTAATGAAAACTCTTAAAGCCCCTTCTGAGAAGCAATTAGTAGAAGTTGGAACTAAGAACCTAGAGGCCATTCAATCTATTGCCACTCTTCCATCTGGCTCTGCCGTTTCTTGCCCTGTTCGAAGTGAAGGTCCTATGAACAAACTTTTTAGCTCACCAAAAGATAGTGGAAAGAAGCAAAAAGGCTGGTTTTGCGCGGCTCCTTCAGAGAAAGAATTAAGCCTAGATTACGACGCGAAAAAAGAAGCGGACGTGGCCAGGGAAAAAAGAACTTTTATGAACCATTGGCTAGGTAAAAATAGAAGAAGAAGTATTACCACAGATACTTATAATGATAATTTTCTTCATGGAGGTAAAATAGCTTTAACGGGAAAACAAACGGCTGACGACCGGGCGAGAACTTATGGGCATGCTCTTCAGTATGATGAAGAAGGTGATGAGGGTAGCTTTAGCATTCGCTACTCAAGTAATCTTTTTTCTAGGGAAGCTCCTCAGGAAGGAAAATTTGGATATAAGTATTACCGAGATGAAGATGGTAAGAAGTATATCGAGGCCATGGAAGAGACCACTCTTACTTTAAGAGGAACGAAAAACTTTCAAGATGATAAGCGCTTATATGGAGTTGGTTCACTATCATTTCGCGAAAGAACTGATGACGATAGGGGCTCTCAATCTATCCAAGATTATTGGCACGAAATTAGTGGTTCAGTTAGGTATAATTACCTAGAGCATATGGATGACGAGTACTCTCTCGAAGCCAAGGCCGGAGTGGGCTTTAAGACTGAAGGTGACCTTGGGAAATGGCGCTGCCGGGCAACTGTAGAAGCACTTGCTGGAGTAGACTTATGGACCATGGATAGAGGGGAGCTTGAAATCAACGCGTCTGTTGGATTAGACTCTGGCTCTTGGGGTGGAAGAGAAAAAGATAATCCTTGGCTGGCCCTTGATGCTTATACAAGCCAGACCATTGATACTGAAGGCGTTTACGAAAGTATGTATGGGGCTAAGGTATCAACTTCTTTTAAATGGGGAAAATCTAAAGTTCAACCTTATATGGGAGTTGAATACTACGATCAAGAATCAGATAGAATGTTTCAAACAGGAACCGAAGGTAATGAGCTTATTCATACTATCGGTGTCAAAGTTAGTTTCTAATTATAAAACCATTATGGCAGCACCAAGAACTCCGGCACTATCAGATAGTTGGTGTTGGTAGACGTTTGGAACCTTTCCAGAGACGAACATCTTTTTACCAAGATTTTCTTCTAGATCTTTATATATAAGTTCTTGCTTACTAACACCACCCCCTAAAACAATAAAGTGGGGGTCATAGAAATTATTTAAATTAATCAAGAAGTCACAAAGTTTTTGGCGGTAATCATTAACAACAGCTAGGGCCGCAGGGTCTTCTTTCGTTGCTAATTCAAAAATTTCAGTGGCTTTTTTACCAGGCATATTTTTTTCAAACGCCGGTCCCGCTAAGTAGAGCTCAGCGCAGCCAAGACGACCGCAGTAGCAAGGATGACCGTCAGTTATTAAAGTCGTATGACCAATTTCGCCGCCACCGCCTTTACCACCATTTAAAATTCTACCGGCGTTAATAAGACCACCGCCGCAGCCAGTTCCTAGAATAATCCCAATAGACTGCTGCTTTGATACAGGAAGGCCGTGGTCGGTTTCATACTTAAGGCCAGCTCCGCAAAGGGCCTCCGCCAATGCAAAACAGCTGGCGTCGTTATTAACTGCAATAGGGGTCTTAAAGTTAAGAGCTTCTCTTAAATCTCCGGCAACATCCTTTCCAATCATCATATGAGTATTGCCGTTAAGCATTTTTCCAGATTCTGGATGAACGGAGCCCGGTAGACCTAGGCCCATGCCTTTAAGATCTTCTATCTTTATAGAGGCTTCATTTGTTACTGAAGAAATTAAATCCAGAAGATTTTTAAGATAGGGTTCATAACCCTCATCTCTGGCCGTGGGCATCCTCTTTGAGGCAATGACCTTAAGATCAGATCTTCCTGAACTAGTTGAAACCTTAAACTCACCATCTCCGCCCCCGAGAGCAAAGAGGCTGACTTCTGTCTTGGTTCCACCAATATCAAATCCGAGTAAATGCTCCATAGACTAAAATTATTCGGGCTTTAGGGGCCTCAGTCAAGGATATTGGGTAGTTGTCCTTAATACCCGAGCAAAATACTCGTAAGCATAAGCGTTCCACGGGGGATTATTTAAGTTTTTCTGCTAAGAACCCGATTAGACGTATGAAGAATAGTAATAGTCAATTTTATGGACTTAGTTATGAACGTAAAAAACAAAAAATTTATTCTCCTAGTTGCTACTACGGCACTGTTTTCATCATGTGACTTGATGGAAAAGATCGAATCAAGAGCAGAGGTTATCAATAACTATGAGCGCTCAGCTTTAGTTTTGGCTAAAGAAAATAGAGAACTCAAGATGGAAATTGAACGCCTACGTTTTGAGATTCAAGGTTTAAAAAGTACCAATAACTTTTTAAAGCTAAAGCTCGATGATAAGCAAAAAGAAGAGAAGGGAAGAGGCTTAGCTTCTGTTGCTCCAGTAGCTCCACAAAATGATCTTGTTAAGTACGACATCTATAAGTGGAGTCCAAATCAAATTCTTGCCACAGCTGAAACAGCTTTTAAGAAACAAGATTTTGAAAAGGCGGCACAGTTCTTCCATGCTCTTGCTGTTCATTATCCTGAGCATAAAGAAATCAATGATAAGTATCTATTTCAAGCTGGAGTTTCAGCTTTTGAATCAGGTGAGCATCCGGAATGGGTGATTGCTCATTTAGATAGATTAGTTAAGGAATACCCAGCTTCGAAATTTTATAGAGGAGCAAGACTTTGGGCGGCCCTGACACATTTAAAACAAGGTAACAGCGATCAGTTCTTCGATACCGTAGAAGAATTTAGATTGAAATATAGAAACACTGACGAGTGGAAAATCCTGAGTGGTCATTATGAAAAGATTGTTCAAAAATACAAGAAGTAGTCTTCTTATTACCCTGATTGCAGGTTTTGGCTTTATGGCCAATGCTTTTGCAATTGCGCCAATTGCGATGGTGGGAAGTGTTAAAGGTAACGCTTTTATTCATCATTTGGGTAAAACTAAAAAGGTTAAAGTTGGGGATCATATTCACAACTTTTCTGAAATCTTTACTGAGGTAGGGAGTCAGGTTAGCTTTTCTGATTACTACGATCATCAGTTTCACCTTTCTGGAAGTGGACATGTAAAACTTAACGGAAAAACTTTGGAGCTTAAAGGTGGTTACCTTTGGCTGCAGTCTTATAATAGAGAAGAGTCATTCGCAGTGGAAACGGCTAATGCTCATGTCAATTATATGTACGGAGAGTCTGTGATCTCTTTTGATGCTTATAGCGGAAAGAGTCAACTCATGACTATCTCTGGTGGTTGGGACTTCTCAAATAAGTTTGAAAAATATAGAACAGCTCGTCTTCAAGACGGTCAGTTTTCGTTTATCTCTAAAGACTATGAAAATGGATCACCAAGACAGCCGACACCAATTGGGCAAGCTTCTTATAAGAAAGTTGTAAGTCTTTTTGGCGGAGTTAAAACTCTTGATCAGCAAGCTTCTCGTGACTTTCAATTACATGCGGCGAAACCTGCTGAAGTAGAAAGAACGAAAACTATTCCTATGGTAAAAAGAAGCCGAGGTATTGCTTCTCATGTGGAAGGAGATCAATTTCCTTCTAGAACTGAGCCCACTGATAGCACTGCTCTTATTCGTGAAATTGCCAACGGCGGAAAAGCTACGGCTCCTGCAGTGACTCCAACTTATAAGCCAAAGTATCGTGCTCCTGTTGTTAAGACTCCGTCTTCTTCAACTGAGAAAGATTCTTTTATGAGGTATTACAACTCAAGGCTAAATAAGATGAAGCCTAAGAAAAGAGTGGCTAAGAATAAGGTGGATTATTCAAAGAAAAGCGGCGCAAAGGTTTATGTCTTTGGAGCTGATTGGACGCCTACGGCCCATAAAGAAAAAGGCGATATTCGTATCTATAATAAGAAACGCTTTGAAGCTGCCCAAAAAACAGCGGTGGCACCGAAAAAGGTGGTTCCTAAGAAAAGAGCGCCAGCTTCTGTACCAAAGTCCGTGGAAGCGCCGAAAGATGTGTTTGAGTCCACTCTTAGAAGAGAGTATAAGAAGCAGACGCGTCACACAAATGAGGTAAATGACCTGATTAATGAGCTTGAGAGCTATGATCAGGACTATCAGCGTTCATACTAATTATTTTCATCATCCTCAGGCAGTGATATACTTCACAAAAAGCCTGAGGTTCTCATGTCCAAGATTTCCGATCACCCCGCATTAACTTATGACGACGTTCTTTTAAAACCTGGTTATTCAGAGATTCTTCCTAGTGAAGCTCAGATGGACACTCAGTTTTCAAAGAATATTTCTATTAAAATTCCAATTGTCTCCTCCGCCATGGATACCGTAACTGAATCAGATACGGCCATTACAATGGCAAAAGAAGGGGGCATTGGTGTTATTCATAAGAACCTCTCAATCGAGGCTCAAGCAAAAGAAGTTCGGAAAGTAAAAAAGTTTGAGGCCGGGATGATCACGGACCCAATCACAATTCATCCTGAGGAAACTCTTTTTAAGCTGGTTGATCTTATCTCCACTCATAAAATAACAGGGGTTCCTGTTGTTGATGAAAATAATATGGCCGTGGGAATTTTAACTAGTAGAGACATGCAGTTTGAAAATAATCTTAGTCAAAAAGTTAAAGACGTCATGACTTCAAAAGAAGATCTTGTGACGGCCAAAGAAAATATTCCACTTGAAGAGGCTAAGGCTCTTCTTCATAAGCATAGAATCGAAAAACTTCCAGTTGTAGACGATGCGGGAAAACTTAAAGGCCTAATTACGATTAAAGATATTTTAAAAGACATCAATTATCCAAACGCCAGTAAAGATGATCAGGGTCGCCTAAGATGTGCGGCCGCCATTGGTGTTGGGGATAAAGAATATGATCGCGCCATGGCCCTAAGTGAAGCGGGCGTAGATGCTGTAGTCGTTGATACGGCCCATGGTCATTCTAAAGGCGTTATCGAAATGGTGAAGCGTCTTAAAAAAGAATTAAAATGCGATGTGATCGCTGGAAATGTTGGAACCGCTGAAGGCTGTCAGGCCTTAATTGACGCTGGTGCCGATGGAATAAAAGTTGGTATTGGACCTGGTTCAATTTGTACCACTAGAGTGATCGCGGGAATTGGTGTTCCTCAGCTAACTGCTCTTATGGATGCAAGGGCCGTTTGTGAAAAAGCTGGGATTCCTTATATCGCCGATGGAGGGATTAAGTACTCCGGTGATATTGTGAAGGCCCTCGCTGCCGGCGCAAAATGTATTATGATTGGCTCCCTATTTGCGGGAACTGACGAAGCACCTGGAGAGATGATTCTCTATCAAGGGCGTTCATACAAAGTTTACCGAGGCATGGGTTCAATTGGAGCCATGACTCTTGGATCTAAAGATCGCTACGGACAAGGTTCCGTTGATGAAGTTGGAAAGCTTGTGCCAGAAGGAATTGAAGGACAAGTTCCTTATAGAGGAAGTCTTCACTCAAATATCTATCAACTCCTAGGTGGAATTAGATCAGGAATGGGATACGTGGGAGCGAAAACATTAACGGACTTAAGAGAGAAAGCTGAATTCGTCAGTATTACGGCCGCCTCATTAAAAGAAAGTCATCCTCACGATGTTATTATTACAAAAGAGGCCCCTAACTATTCAATTAGTTAATCCATTATTTAAGGAAGGAAGATGGAGCAGCAAGAAAGGTTAATTTGGATTGTAGATTTTGGATCGCAATACACTCAGCTAATTACAAGAAAATCCCGTGAGCTTGGTTACTCAAGTGAAATTATAACCCTTAAAGAAAGTCGCAAAAGGATTGAAGCTGGGCAAAGACCAAAGGCCTTTGTTTTATCCGGCGGACCTATGAGTGTCGCTGAAGATAAAAACGATTATGACTTTCTTATTGGACTAGATGATATTCCGACCCTTGGTATTTGCTACGGGATGCAGCTTATGGCCCGTCACTACGGAGGCACGGTCGAGAAGGGGATTCAAGGGGAATACGGCCACGCTAAAATTCATTTTGAAGGGGATAAGTTTCCAGGCTGTCCAAAAGAATTCAATGTTTGGATGAGCCATTTTGATCATGTCACAAAAGTTCCAGATGGTTTTGAAACTGTCCTTACAAGTAATAATAATCTATTGGCCGGAATGAAACATAGTGAAAAGGCCATGCTGGCCCTTCAGTTCCATCCAGAAGTAGAACATTCAGAGCATGGAAAAGATATCCTAAGATATTACTATGAAGACATGGCGAATCTTAAAAAAGATTGGTCAGCAGCGGCCATGCTTGAAGAAGCAAAAGAGCTCGCGGCCTCTGTAAAAGAAGACTATGTTCTATGCGCTTTTTCTGGCGGTGTGGACTCCCTTGTGGCGGCCACTCTTTGTCATGAAGTTTTAGGCGATAAAGTTCACTGCTTCTTCGTTGATAACGGACTTTTAAGACCGCAGGATTATCATCATATTGAACTTCTAAAAGAAAAAACGCCTCTTAATATTGAGGTCATTGATGCTAAAGAACTTTTCCTTGGGAAACTAAAAGGAGAGGGGGAGCCAGAGGCAAAACGTAAGGCCATTGGTACTACCTTTATCGAAGTTTTTGAACAAAAAGTTCATGAGTACGAAGACTCTCACAATATTAAATTTAAGTACCTCTTGCAGGGGACCCTTTACCCAGACGTTATTGAATCTCTTTCTCCCCATGATGAAGACGGAAAGTCTTCAACCATTAAGTCTCACCATAATGTTGGTGGTCTTCCAGAGAGAATGAACCTAGAGCTTCTTGAACCTCTTCGCTTCCTCTTTAAAGACGAAGTTAGAGTGATGGGAGAGCAGCTTGGGTTAAAACATGAATGGGTTCATCGTCATCCATTCCCAGGACCAGGAATTGGTATTCGTGTTCTAGGTGAAATCGACGAAGCCTCTATTAAGAAAGTTCAGGAATCAGATCAAATCCTTTTTGAAGAACTGCATAACTTCAAAGTATACGATGCCGTTTGGCAGGCCTTCACAGTACTTCTTCCCGTGAACACCGTGGGAGTAAAGGGCGACGCCCGTGCTTACGAGCAAGTTATCTGCATCCGCCTTGTGAACTCAACTGACGGCATGACCGCCGAGTGGTCCGATGTTCCAAGGGATTTTCTTTCAAAGGCAAGCTCAAGAATCACTAACGAAGTAGCAGGCATCACCAGAGTTGTTTACGATATTACGAGTAAACCCCCTGGCACAATCGAGTGGGAATGAATGCGTTAAATTGCAAAGCAATTTAACGGCATAGCATACCTTGATGCTTGCAGAAGCGTTAGCGCCTGCAAAGCAGGCAAGGAATACAACAAGTTCAAAGCGCCTGCAAAGCAGGCAAGGAATACAAATAGTTAATAAGGAGTATCTATGAAAATAATTTATTTTTTATTATTAGCTCTCCTATATTCTTGCTCAAGCACTGAGACAGAAAAAGTAAAACCGGCAAAAAAAGAAAAGATTAAAAAGCCTCTTACGGAAAAAGAAAAGAAGTGGCGTAATTACTACGAAGGCTATGTGGATTCAGAAAATACTGAAGGAAGCGCTAAAGAAGATAGCGAAGAAAGCAATTCTCCAAGAGAGCTTTCCATTGTTCATCAAAATACGGCCAAGGAAATCCCCGCCCCTCCATTTCTAATGTATGGCTGTCAGGGAGAGTGTTGTGGGATCTTAAAAAGTAATCTCATCAAAGATACCCTTACCCTTAAAAAATATCCCTTCTTCGCTTCAGAAGTGATTGGAAAAGTCGAAAAAGGTGATGTGGCCAGCTCCATAACCCACTTTATAAAAATCCTAGAACCAAAAACAACAATCTATAACGAAAACGAAGTCAAAGTTCTCCACTACGTATCAGAGGGCTCCTACCTTTTCTTTGACGGCAAAAACTTCATCATCGATGCCCCCCAAAAAATCCTCGTAGATGACCCCGTCGTAGAAGAGTGGGTCAAAATCAACCACAAAGGCCTCTCAGGCTGGACCCAATCCATTGGCGATCCAATGGACCCCGAATCCCCCCTCGACCTACGGTGGTGTGGGTAGTTTTCATTTTTGCAAGAAAGCCTGTCCCGGCCAATCTGGTACTTATAATTTAAAAGGGGATAGTTGTTGAATGACCGAAAGTGACCTGAATGCTTGTCACTCTAAATAAAATAATTTTTCAATCGCACAATAGAATCGGGAGACTTTCTACTAGAACCTTGAGGAACCAAGGCCGTAAAGCCTTGATATTTTGAATGACTCTTAACTCTTAAAGAGCAATTACTTAAATAACGCAATTTCAGGAACTTAGCCTACCCAGAATTAAATCGAACAGTGATATAATTTAATTTGCTAATGCTGATTTACGGGAATTCGCTGGTGAGAAATTTTTGGATTATGCTTTCATTTTTTTACGCAGGTCTACTGCAAGCGAATCCTGCAGATGTCGCAAGCTCCGCTTCATTTATTTTACTTGGAATAAACAATGAAACAAACGTGAGAAATCTTTGTATAAATCTCGTTGCACCATCATCTTGCCCAAAAATTGTTGAAAATAATTTAAAAAATATGATCGATCAACCAGCATTTCTCTCGCTTCTTGGTGCGCCGAATGTTGAAGAATCTTGTATTACTACTTTTAATAAAAATGATTCTGCATTTGAATCTGAATCAGATATAGATAAGTTCTATAGTGAAAAGCTAGGCTCAAACTTGAGTTTTACTGATGAAATGAAAAGCTGTTTTGAGTTTGAAAGAATCTTGGGTTACAAGCCTTCCCCTGATAAAGAAAAATTCCTAAAAAATATGGTAATCGCAGACCTACATCACAACTGGAAGAAGCTTGATGATGAAGGGGCTAAGCTGTTAAGCGCACTGAATGAAATCGATAAAGAATTAGGGACGGATTCTATAATAGATTTGAATTGCCAGCAGTATGCTTCTCAAGAAATGATTTCTCGATGTGTAAAATTAAAGATGGATTGTAGAAAATCAATTCCAGCTGAAAGTAAGAAGAAATCTCGGGATAAGATGAAAGGATTCTATTTAGAGTATCTGAATAGTAAAAAAATAAGGGAGAACATTAAGGCAACACGTGACTTAAATAGGGGAAGTGAGTATCTGAAATTATCAAAATCTATCGAGTTGATAGAAGAAATATTTCCAGTATTTAAAAGACAAACATTCAAAGAAAATGAGACCACTTTTGTTGAAAATCTTGATGCACAAGCTTTTAGTGATAACTTCGACAGAGTATATGAAGAAGATCTCAATAAAACAAAGAATGCTTTAAAAGAAGAGATTGAAAAGAAAAGTAATCAACTCAATTGTATTTCTGGAAAAAGTGACGACTGCGAAGATTTTAGAGAAACGGTTAGCCAATTTGGCAGAAGGGAACTAGGTGTTCCAGAAGAGGCGAGTGGAATATCTAAGAATAGAATAAGTGAAGCTCAAGTTTACTTAACCTCAGCCTCATGTGTAAGAGGCCAGACTGAAAGACGAGATGATACGGAAGAGATCTTACAAAGTTCGAGTATTAATTTGGCCTTGACACTAACTCCTTTTTCTTGGGTGGGAACAGTAAAGCTTTTGGGTTTGACCCAACGGGTGGATAAATTAGGAAGGGCAATAGGAACGAGTGGCTCTCATGCTCTGGCGGCCAATGAAGTTTATCAAAGTGTAAATGAGGCAAGTGGAAACTGTGAGTCCCATTTAAATAAGCTTGAAGCAAAGGAAAGAGAAAATTCCTCTATTTGTACAGGTGAGAAAAGTTATTCTGCGGTTTCTGATTATAAAAGCTGTGTGATTGAAGCTGCGTTTGCTAGCATAGACGCACTTCCTTTCGCTAAACTTGCCAGTGACGTCAATATTCGTTCTTTGCAATCTAGTTTTAGAACGAATGTTTCAGTAGCTCCAGACATCGATCAAATTGTACCTCCCTCAAAAATTGCAAATGGGATTTCCATCGCAGATGATACCTTAGGAAATGCTCCCTCTCTTGGTACAGAAAGAGTCAAAGAAGAAATTCTGGAAGAATAAATACTTATTTCCAAGAAAGCCTGTCCCGGCCGGCCAGTTACCTAATGGGCGAGGATGGGTGCTTCCTTGAATTTCCAGGTGAGGAGACTTAGGACGGTGAAGTTGTTGGCGTCGGTGCGGGTTTGGAAGAGGCCTGGGCCTGCGCTTAGTTCCCAGTTTTTTGAGAAGGTGAAGCGGGTGAGGGCGATATGCATTTTGGTTTTTTGCTTTAGGTTTTGCATATGATTGTACTGGCCTAGGTAGCCTAGGAGCAGTTTCTTATTTAGCTGATAGCCAAAGAGTAAGGTCTTTTGGATGAGTCGATCTTTTCCGGCAGAGGCAATGGTTGAGGATTGCTCGTCGGCGAAATTTTGAGAGGTGGGATCTTTTAGGGAGACGCCCGTCCATTTTATTCCGGTTAAGAGAAGAAAGTTTTTATAGGCCAGGGCGACTCTAGCGCCATAGTATTTTCGGTTAAGATCGGCCTTACAGATGACTTGATTGCAATCAAAGTTCGAGATCTCGCTGATATTTCTCATGGTGTAGCTATAACCGGCGAAGAGGTTCACAAAGCTTATGGGATTGAAGTCGAGGTGAGGATTGATCACGTTGACTACGGCGCTGGTTTGTAGATTCAAATTAGGTCTTAGGTAGCCGTAAGCGAAGTCTTTTTCCCCCTCCCAAAACTTATAGGAGTAACCACCGTTGGCCTTAATATAAAAGCCCGTGGGAAAACTTCTAAAGAGCTGGTCTACTTTAAAGTCCCAGGACGAATAAACGGTCATGGGACTAATGAGGATAAATAGGGATAAGAGAAACTTATTCACTATAATCAAACTGTGAGTAGTACTTAAAAGCAAAGGCCAGTGAAAGGGCGCTAAACATATGCCAAATGGCGTGACCTTGGATTATATGGTTGTGGGGATCGCAAAAGGTTCTCGTCACATCAAGAATGGAGAAGGTGGCCGCCACAAGAATGAGGATGACACTTGCAATAAAGGGTTTGTAATTGGTTTGATGCAAATTATCTCTTAGCTTGAACTCACTAAACATTAGAAAGAGTGCCTGAACTGCCACAAGGGATTGAATTGGCACGTAGGTGAGGTAAAAAATAATGACCAGTCCTCCAAAGAAGATATTGAAGAAGAGGTAGAACTTCATGAGCTTTGCCCTTGAGAGTACTTTCATTCGGTTTAGGTTTAAGGAGATAAAGAGTCCCGTCATAAGGAACATTCCCACAAAATCAAACCACTGTGAGAAGAAATTATAGGAGGCGTGATAAACAAAGCTAAAAAGTCCCATAAAAAAGAAGGCCGGTACAAATTTCATTAGCAGCTTATCTTCGTTATCTTTTACTTGATAGTAGGCCCAGATCGTTAGGGCAAGATAAACTAGATTTGACCAGGTATTGGCCGGCTCACTGATGATGCCGCAGGTGGGGGCCTCACACCACTTGACGTTTGTGGGGGCCATTTTAGCAAGCTCGTACCACGGACAGTTTTCACCAAGCAAGGGGACGTTGTATTTCATAGTATTCTCGATCTTTTAAGGGAAAGTTCAATTGATTTTACGGCCTGTTCACTACCATGGACCATGTTTTTTTTAATATTATTTTCTAAAAAGTCTTTTGTTAGAAACCAATGGTCCGTGGTGGATTCGTAAGTATAGGTGACCTGCACTTGGTTTGGTTTGATTTGAGTTAGGGTATAAGTGCCTTTGATATCTTCAAAGGCCGAAACGGTTTTCTCCGGTTTTGCGAGAAGCTTCTTAACTAAGGAGTCAGGTAGTTTTTGATGAGTGATAATAATCTTATTTTTTTCTTCTTTTTTTGTGATGACGTCGTAATGAGAAAAACGTCCGCGGTTGTAGATATTTCTCCACATTAGGTACTGGGCATTTGGATAGATTTTTATAAGCTCGTCTTTTTGAAAGGCCTGAATCTTTACGGCCTCAACAAGATTTTCGTTGTGGTAGGAGCAGTTTTTCTCCCATTTTGAAAACTTCCTTTTTGAGCGTCTTTCGTTATTACATTTATCATCAAAATTTTCGATGCCTTTAACCACGTCGTTAAGCTTGCCTTTAAAATTCGTTTTAATGGTGGCCTTAAAGATCTTTTTGTCCCCGGCCTTTTTTACAGCAATGCTTGAGTCGTAGGCCAGGGCAGTGAAGGAGAGGATAAGCAGTTTTAATATTAGCATTATGGCCTCGGCGAAAAGAGATTATCTAGAGCATCTTTAACAAGAGTTTCTCTATCTTGGTTATCGGTGATGGCGGCCATCATGCCGTACATGGGGGCCATCTTGGCCGGTCTAGCGTCAGTTTTTCCAACGGACTGACCTTCTTTTTTTACCATTTTTGAGACCATTTTCTTAGGCATGGTTTTAAGGAGACCTTTGGCCATGGCAGTTTTCATGCCACCAATTTTATTGCCAAGACCTTTGGCCTCGGTGATTGCCTCTTCAAGGTCTTTAAAAAATTCATCTATTGAGGTGGCGTGGGCCGCTGAGATGGTTAAGTGAAGACCATTTGGGTCTTGCTGCATATCCATATGCCAGCCTCTTTTTGCCATAGCGTCTCCCACCTGAAAAACATCTATGGTATTTGAGATAAGGCAGATCACAGACATATCGGGTTCACCGGCCACTTGAATATCATTAAGATTTGCTATTCTTCTTTTAAACTCTTCTGTGGTTTCTTTAATTTTTCCAATAAGTTTTAAATAACCTTCTTCCCCAAGATAATTCATAATGGCCCAGGCCGCGGCAATGGCGCCACCTGGTCTTGTTCCAAGAACGGCGGGAGATCCATACATTCCCCCTGGCCAGTCAGTGGTGACATAGAACTGATGGCGTCTTAATTCTTTATTTTTATAAAGGACAACGCTGGCCCCTTTAGCGGCGTAGCCGTATTTATGCAGATCGACGGACATGCTCGTAACTCCTGGAACGGAGAAATCAAATGGAGGAATATCGGCTCCAAGTTTTTTATAGTAAGGAAGAACAATCCCTCCAACACAGGCATCCACATGCATTAGAAGATTATTTTCTTGGGCAAGGGAAGCGATGTCTTGAATTGGGTCAATAACTCCCTGAGGGTAAGAGGGAGAGGAGCCCACTAACATAATGGTGTTTTCATTAATGGCCGCTTTCATGGCCTCTACATCGGCGCGGTAGTCTTTCTTGGTTGGAATTGATATTACTTTTACACCAAAATAATGACCGCCTTTATTAAAGGCCGGATGGGCCGAGATAGGCATAATAAGTTCTGGTTCTTTTATATGGGGCTTATTTTCTTTGGCCCACTCCCTTGCGGTTTTAATGGCCATAAGAATTGATTCTGTTCCGCCGCTGGTCATGGTTCCGGCCGCCTTTTCGCCCCCATTTAATAGTCCCGCTGTCATACCAACAACTTCATTTTCAAACTTTTTAAGGGAAGGAAAGGCAGAGGGGTTAAGACCGTTTTCAGAGAAAAAGAGACAGTAGGCCTCTTTTATAATATCTGAAAGCTCTTGGCCTCCATTAAAGACTAGGCTAAAGGCCTTACCTTCTTTCCATTTTATATCATTCTTTCGAACAGCTTCCATCTGAGAGAAGAGCTCTCCCTTTTCGATTCCATTTTTAGGTAAGTTCATTTTTACTCCACTTTGCTTTTTAAGGCTTCTTTTTGTAACCAAACATTTTTAGAACACCGGCGATGGTACTTCGGTTGGCCACAATATTTTTCTTTTTACCAAACGCATGAAACCACAAGAGTGCGGCGGTGGTTGGCTCTTTTTGTTTTTTTACTATGTATAGGTAAACAGACTTTAAAAGTTTACTCGAAGGTTTTAAGTTGGCCTCTTCGGCCAGAGTTAATCTTAGGACTTCATAGATCTTATCTAATTCCGATCGATCAAGCTCTCCGTTTTGATTTTTATCGTACTTAAGAAAAAGGCTCTCCGTATTAGACATACTGGTTACTAGCCTTGAAATATCGACCTTAGTCATGGGAACGGCCGGATCGGGATCAATTCTTGCCATCTTCTCCACATCTTTTAGGTATTGCTGAGTTCCAAGCCATGGAGTGGTGGAGTAGTAACCAAAGAAATTAGGGAAGTTTTTAATCTTATCCATATCAAAGAAGAGGGACTGGAAAAAATTATCTCTATAGCAGGGAATATCATAGGAGAGGTCTTCATTTGGGATGCAGTAAATCTCAAGATGATTATGAACTTCTTTTCCAATAATATTGGCGCCAATAACTGTGGGAAGATACTGAGCCAATTCAATTCTTTGAAGAAGCTGATCCCCATTTGAAGCAAACTGAAAAAGATCGCTTCCCATAAGAAGCTCGTTTACTAATCTTTCAAGATTTGAAGGCCAAAGCCCAAATTCTTTTAGAGCGTCTTGATAATCGAGAACGATATTTCTAATTTGATCTTTATCGACGGAGAGCTCACCCCGTTTATCTAGTCCCGTATGATAAACCTCAAAAAGCTTTTGACCAGCATAGCGTAGAGCCGCTTGAAGGAGAAAACCCCATCTGGTTCTATTGTACTTATAAGAAAAGAGGGTGAGGTTATTTTCCTCAGGAAAAGTTCTGTAGGACCTAGCAACATCTAAAAAGTCATGCCAAAGAGGAACCAGCCTATCTTCAGAGATCACAGCGTATTCGGGGGAGTCTGGAAAGCTAAGGTCGACAATGACCTCATTCTTAACCAGCTCGTCTTCTAATTGCTCATAAGTAAAACCAAAGAAGAAAAGGGACTCAAAGGTTTCTTTGGCGTATTCAAATAGTTTTCGAATATCTTTTTTATCGTAGTAGTTAGCATCTCCGCCAACGACATCGGCCTTAAAGACTTGAAGACTAACCCCTATCTTTTTCCAATTCGTGCCGTCCACAAAATGGTTCAGGGTATTGATTAAATCTGTATCAAAGAAGTAAACTTCAGAGTCCTTATTCTTCATGACAAGATTATTTAATTCGATAATGGCCGAGAGAAGAAACTTATAAAAACTAGACTCTTTTTCAAAGTCTCTTTTTTTCGCCTCAACTAAGTCAAAATAGATAGTAACCAATAGAGAGGAGCGAGCAATAAGTTCTTCAAAATTCTTAGAGGTAAGAGTTTTATAATCTCCCCCTAGAATAAGCCGTTTTAAAAAAAGAAGCTCTTCCACTTTTTGAATATTAAGGTCTTCGTCATTGATATTGGCGGCCTTTTTTATCTCAAGGGCAAAATCAATAATGTCGATTTGATAATCATTACTTTCTTTTTTTCTAATGGTTGAAAGCAGGCTTTGGGAGAGCGATCTTAAGGAAGTAATAAGATCGCTTCTTTTTCCAATATAATTATCAGCATTAATTTCACTTAGAAGTTTTTTTACAACTCGGCCATGCCTATTGATATGTCTTACCAGATCCACAAAGAGTGGGATGGTGGTAACTTTCATAATATTATCGGCATCTTTTAAGGCGATGGAATTTATTTGAAAAAGGATATTTAAATAAGAGCGAACTTCTTCAGGTTTTGAAGATAAAAATTTATTAACAAAAGTTTCAAGTTCGGATTTTTTAATTTCTTCTTTATTTGAAAGCTTAACAAAGCTTGTGAACTTTAAAAGATTATCTTCTAAGCAGTTGATCTGACTGGTTAGGTCTCTATCTAAAATTTTAGCTAAGTCATCGGCATTAATAGGGCAGGCCGGCTGAATTGATTCTAAATCGTAAACCGAAGTATCAAGGCTTTCGTCGCTTACCATGTCGCAGCTTGTGCTTAAAATTAGTGAACCAAAAAAGATCACTAATAAGGACTTTTGCAAAAAATCAGCAGAAAGCTTCAATGGGGCTCCTAATCGGTTGATAAAGTATTTGTTTTCTGTTTAATTTTAGCTATGATTTGAACAACTTTTCAATCAACCTGAAAAGTCATTCAAAAATAAATAGAAAATCAGGCACTTAGAAGGGGTTCATGTGGACAGTTTTTCTCATTATCGTAGGAAATTTACGGAGCAGGTGATCCTCTCTGAAAAGCAGGTCTTTATCGTTGAGGGATATCTTAAATTGGCCGAGGTGGTAGGGGTTCCAAATGTGACCTTTCAAAAGCTTGCGGATGAATTAAATATTAGCCTTGGCAGTATTCATTATCATTTTGGAAGTAAAGACGGACCAGGACTTTTAGATTGCGCGGTTATGCATGTTTCCCAAGAATCAATTAAGTATATAAATTTTTATATCGATAGAACTCTTACGGATGGAAGCTTTAGGGGTCTTGAGACTTATATAAAAGTTCTCTATGACTTTTGCCGCATCTATCCCCACCACGGAAGACTCTGGTTATATTTTTATTACTTAACTATCTTTGAAACCAAAGAAAGAGAAAGTAATCAAAACTATATTCATCTTATGCGAAATAGAATTGAACAGGTTCTAACCCTAGGGGCCGGGAAAGGTCTTTATCCCAAGCTAAGAGATGTAAAAGAGCTAAGTGAAAAAATTCATTTTAATTTAATAGGCGCTCTTGTTATTGCAGGAGGGGATGCCAGAGACCCAAGATTTGAAAAAGCTGAGGCCACGGTCATTGAAAGCTGCATGGCCATCGTAAGATCTCACCAGGAGATGTAGTGGGAGCTTTGCAAGTCTCTATTTTTATTCTTTTGCCCTTCTTATTAATGGAAGGGGAAAAAAGACTTAAGTGGATGTCCTTTTTTGGTACTGTTGTTTGGTGTTATCTTATTGGCATTTTGATTGGAAATCTAACTCCCGATCTTTTGAATAAGGAGTTAACCAATTCCTTAGTTGAAGTTCTTATCCTCTTGGCCGTACCGCTACTTTTATTTAGCTTAGATTTAAAGAAATGGATGAGAAATACCAAATCCACCATAACAAGTTTTATCATTAGCTTAGTTAGTATTAGTATCGCCTCCGTTAGCGTCTCTTTTCTTTTTAAGAATGATTTAAAAGAGGTTTGGAAAGTGGGTGGCATGCTGGTTGGGGTTTATTCCGGTGGAACCGTTAATATGAGCGCTATTGGAAAGTCCTTGGCCATTGAAAATGAAACTTTTTTATTGGTAAACGCTGCTGATATTTTTGTTTCCTCTTTTTATATGCTTTTTGTCTTGATGGCCGCGAAAAAACTATTAAGTCCCTATTTTCCAAAATTTCAAAGTAGCAGTGAAAACCAAGAGACCAAGGAAGTGGAGTTAGGTTTTAATTTTAAAGAGGGAGGGAAGGCATTACTTCTATCTCTTATTGTTGCGGGCTCTAGTGTGGGGCTCTCGTTTCTCTTTTTTAATAAACTTTTTGCTCCAATTATCCTTATGGGGTGTACCAGCCTCGGGATTCTTTTTTCCTTTTCTTCAAAAATTAGAAATCTTAAAAGTAGTTTTGTTTTAGGGGAATACCTTCTTTATATTTTTTGTATAGGACTAGGAAGTATGTGCGACTTTAGAGAAGTTGCGGTGAATGCTCCAAGCATCGTTCAGTATGTGACCTTGGTTTTACTGATTGCTATTAGCCTACATTTTATTGGGGCAAAGCTTTTTAAAATAGACTTTGATACGGCCATCATCACTAATGTGGCCGCGGTCTTTGGACCGGCCTTTATCGCTCCTGTTGCTAGGACTTTAGGAAATCGAGAAATAATAGTGACAGGTCTAACCTGCGGTCTTATGGGCTATGCTGTAGGAAATTATTTAGGACTTGGAATAGCGGAGCTTATAAAATACTTCTTAAATTAAGGCGACTTGCTCAAAATTTTGAGACTTCTTTTTTCTTTTTAATTTATGCTGAAGAACCTCTTCTTTAACAAAATGATCTTGATGAGTATGAATTACAAAGAAGCTCATCTCAGGATATTTTCTTTTTAAGGTCTTCATCTCTTCCGTTATGAGCTCAACATTATGAGGGTCATCGTCGCTCATACCAAAACGGTGATGGGGAGAATATCCATAAATTCTAATGGCCTCTTCAACTGATTCTCTGATGGCCCCACGCTTAAGTTCAGCAATGGAAGAAGTTAATTCCTTATCCCCAAGAGCAACTCTAACTTCTGGATTACTTACGGGGTAGATTGATAAAAAATTTGGCTCATGGGGAAGATGACCTTCCTTAACCATAAGCTTTACCCCTTCTTTAATGGTATCAGAATCATGACCCCTGGCCGTGATCACACTGGTAGGTCTGTTATTAAATGTAGCGTGGTAGAAGCAATTCCAGCTTGGTGCTTTCCAATCGTATTCAGCATTTTGAATGGCCTTGGCAACATCTTGAACAAAGGTTTGTTTTTTTCTTACGATTTTATCGAGAAGACCAAAGCTATGGTCTCTAAAATATCTAAAGCTTCCGGTTAGATCATCAAAATTTAAATAGTAGTCGGCGTAGGGACCGGATTTTCCAATTCTCTTATTTTCTTGAGCGAACTCACCAGAGCCTACAAAAACTTCTTTATTGGTTTTTTTATGAAATAGAACAATTGGCGTAGAGAGATAGACGACGTTGTCATCAAAATCAAAGAAATAGAAACTCTTACCCCCAAGATGGGCGTTTCTATCTTTTTCTTTTGGGCGGCCAAAACTAAACTCAAGTTGCGCCCTCGAATCTTCACGTTTTTTACGCTTAATAACCATTGATGCTCCGTGTGACTTGGTGCATTGTTACCTAAATTCAAACTGTTGGCAAGAGAAGTGTAAAAACCCCAAACTTTCTTCTAACTAGCTAAAATCAGGTCCAAATTTATTAGTCTAAGACTTGTAGTTACGGTAACTTAGAGCTGTAAAAAAAGGAGATATCCATGAGTGAATTTAGCCGCCGAGATTTTGTTCAATTCTTAACTGGTGCCGGAGTTATGGCCACTAAGATAGCAGCTCTTAGTTCCATGTTCCCCATGAGCTCCTGTGCTTCATTTAAAAAAATCAATAAGCTTCCCTTTAAAAGTTTAGGGCCAATCGAAAGTGATAATTTAGAAACGGTTGCGGGGCTTAATTATAATATTATGATTCGTTGGGGAGATGTAATTAACTCTAAAGGTGAGCTCTACGGATTTAATAACGACTATACGGCCAGCGTTCCTTTCAACGGAAAAATGGACGAATCAATTCTATGGGTTAATCACGAATATCTTTATCCCCATTTATTTCACGGACGAGATGTGGCCATTGGTGGTCCAAGGTCAAGAAAAGAAATTATTAAGGAGATGAAGGCCCTAGGCGGTTCACTTTTAAAAATTAAAAAAGGAAAAGACGGTCTTTGGAAAGTAGAGAAAAGATCTAAGTACAATAGAAGAGTTGACGGTGAGACTCCCATGAGAATTGTGGCCGATAGAAAAATTGCCGGAAGAAGGCTGGCCATTGGTACTCACGGAAACTGCGCCGGCGGAGTAACTCCTTGGGGAAGTTTTTTAACCTGTGAAGAAGGTTATATGATTTTCTTTACGGAAAGAGATCGCAAAGGAAAGGTTCTTCAAAAAGCAGACTTTAATTGGGAACAGCATATTAGTCATCCAAGTGAGCACTATGGCTGGGTCGTTGAAGTTGAGCCTCTAACTGGCAAGGCCAAAAAGCTTACTGGGCTTGGGCGTTTTTCTCATGAATGCGCCACTTGTATTAGGGATAAAAAAGGAAGAACTGTTGTTTATACAGGAGACGATAAGGCCGGTGAGCATATCTATAAATTCATTGCTGAAAAAAATGACAGCCTTGAAAAAGGGGAGCTCTTTGTTGCGGATATTAAAAATGGGAAGTGGGTTTCTCTAGATATTAATAAGCAGCCCATCCTAAAAAAGACCTTTAAAGATCAAACGGAAGTTTTAACTTTTTGTCGAGAGGCGGCCAAGCTTTTAGGGGCCACTCCATGTGATCGACCGGAAGATATAGAAATCAATCCGCATAATGGTGATGTTCTTGTGACTCTTACCAATAATAAGCGAGCCGGAAATTTTCATGGCTCAATTTTGAAAATTGCAGAGCAAGATGATTTTTCTGGAATGAGTTTTAAGGCCTCCGACTTTTTAGTAGGTGGACCAGAAACTAAGTTTGCCTGTCCTGATAATATTGCCTTTGATAGAAATGGAAATCTTTGGTTATGCTCGGATATTAGTGGAAGCGATATGAATAAAAAGAGTAAACCTGAGTACCTGCCCTTTAAAAATAACGGGCTCTTCTTTATTCCTCTAAGTGGAAAAGAAGCGGGGAAGGTTCATCAAGTGGCCTCGGCCCCAATTGATGCGGAGTTTACTGGTATAAGTTTTTCTCCTGACGGGAAGTCCATGTTTTGTTCTGTGCAGCATCCTGGAGAAAAGTCCAAGAGTGTGAAATCGCTAAGAAGCCATTGGCCCGATGGTGGTAAGTCATTACCTAAGTCTGCCTTAGTGCAGTTTTACGGCCCTGTTATCGACGAACTATTGGGTAGTTAGGAACTTACTTACATTATCTAACCTATTGTTTTTAAAAGGTTTTTTATAGGGCTTTGAGCTGACGAACCGTACTTTTTAGTCTATTATTTTAAGCAACACACGAAGACTATTGAGAGACATTCTATGACTGAGACGGCATCCATTCGAGAAACCAATCCCGATTCATTTGTGCATTTACATTTGCATACCCAGTATTCTTTATTAGACGGGGCCATTAGGCTTCCGGACTTAATTGAAAGAGCCTCTGAACTTGGTGTGCCGGCCATTGCTCAAACTGATCATGGAAATATGTTCGGTGCGATTGATTTTTATAAGCGCTGTAAAAAAGCGGGAATCAAACCAATCCTTGGTTCTGAAATTTATTTTACACCCGGCTCAAGGTTTGATCGTAAGGCCGCAAAAAGAAATAAATCTGTAAGCTCTCAAGATGAAGAAGAATCATCACGTCAGATTCATCACCTTATCTTGCTTGCTAAAAATAATACTGGTTATCAAAACTTATGTAAGCTTCTCTCCCATGCTTATCTTGAAGGCTTTTATTATAAGCCAAGGGCCGATCTGGATCTTCTTAAGCAATACGGTGAAGGACTTATTTGTTCTACGGCCTGTTTAAAAGGAGAAGTTGGTTATAACTTCTTTACGGGGCAAGACGAGCGTTCAGTAAAGGCCATTAATAAGCTTCATGAAATTTTTGGTGATGACTTTTATCTAGAGATTCAAGAGAACGGAATCCCTGAGCAAAAGATTGTTAACGAAAAAGTTATTGCTTACGCAAAAGAGCATAATATGAACTTGGTGGCGACTAACGACGCCCACTATATGACCCCTGAAGATGCTACGGCCCAGGAAGTTCTACTTTGTATTCAAACAGGTAAGACCTACGCTGATGAAAATAGAATGCGTATGACTTCAAGAGAGTTTTATTTTAAGACTCCTGAAGAAATGCGCGAAGCTTTTAGTCATATTCCTGAGGCCTGCGATAATACTCTTGTTATTGCGGACAAGTGTAATGTGGAACTTAATTGGACCGATGAAAATGGAAATCAAATCTATCATCTACCAGATTTTCCAATTGAGACAGGTGAGAGTACTGATGATTACTTCAGGCGTCTTTCCCGTGAAGGACTTGAAGAGCGTTTTGCTGGACCTCAGTTTACAAAAATAGTTGCTGAGCCAAACTGGGAAGAAGAAAAACCTAAATACTATGAAAGACTCCACGAAGAAGTGGAGATGATTATTCAAATGGGATTCCCTGGATACTTTTTAATCGTTGGGGATTTTATTAAGTGGTCAAAAGATAACGGAATTCCTGTTGGACCGGGAAGGGGATCTGGTGCTGGTTCACTTGTTGCCTATTCTCTTGGGATTACCAATATTAATCCGCTTCCATACAATCTTCTCTTTGAGAGATTTATTAACCCAGAACGTATTTCTATGCCTGACTTTGACGTTGATTTTTGTCAGTTCGGGCGACCAAGAGTTATCGATTATGTAACGAAGAAATATGGGGAAGAAAACGTTGGTCAGATTATTACTTTTGGAAAACTTCAGGCCAAGGCGGTTATAAAAGACGTCTCCCGTGTTTTTGGTTTAACTTTCTCTGAATCAGATGTTCTTTCTAAACTTGTTCCTGATGAACTTGGGATTTCTCTTCCTGAGGCCATTGAAAAAGAACCTAAGTTTACAGAGCTTATGGAAACGGATCCTAAAATCCGCCAAATTATGACTATTGCCTTAAGGCTTGAGGGACTCTACCGTCATGCTGGTATTCACGCCGCTGGTGTTATTATTACCAGTCAGCCACTTGTGGAATACTGCCCGCTTTTTAAAGGGGCCAAGGGTGAGAAGGTTGTTCAATTTGATAAAGACTTCTCCGAAGAAATTGGACTGGTTAAGTTTGACTTCTTAGGTCTTAAAACTCTAACGGTTATTGATCATGCCGCGAAGTTTATTCAAAGAGATCACGACTCTAGTTTTGATATTGAAGAAATTGATATTGAAGACACTTCAGTCTACGACTTTATTTCCGACGGTCACTCCATCGGTGTCTTCCAGCTTGAATCTTCTGGGATGATTGATCTTTGTAAGAGAATCAAGCCTGGAACATTAGATGATATTACCGCTATTAACGCGCTTTATAGACCAGGTCCTCTTAACTCGGGAATGGTTGATGACTTTATTGATATTAAGCACGGAAGAAAGACTGAATCATATCCTTTCCCTGAGCTAGAACCAGTTCTAAAAGATACCTATGGGGTTATTGTTTACCAAGAGCAGGTGATGAAAATTGCCCAGGTTCTTGCGGGCTACTCCCTCGGGCAAGCGGATATTCTTCGTAAGGCCATGGGTAAAAAGAAAATTAAACTAATTGAAGAGCATAGGGCCATCTTTTTAAAGGGTGCTGATGAAAGAGGCTATGATCAAAAGAAAGCGGATGAGCTTTATCAGTTGATGGCAAACTTTGCGGAATACGGATTTAATAAATCTCACGCCGTTGCCTACGCCCTTATTGCTTATCAAACGGCCTTTCTTAAAAAATATTATCCGGCCTGTTTTTTCGCGGGGCTTTTATCAACGGAACTATCAAATATTGATAAAGTTACGACTTATATTAACGATGCTAAAAATTATGAAATCGAAGTTCTTCCTCCCGATGTAAATGAGTCCCTTTGGCTTTTTAACGTCGTTGGAAAAGATATTCGCTTTGGACTTGGCGCTGTTAAAAATGTTGGTGAAGCAGCAGTTGAATCTTTAATTGTAGAAAGAACCGAGAATGGTCCATTCCAAGGCTTTATCGACTTTTGCCAAAGAGTTGATCTTAAGTCTGTTAATAAAAGGATGATTGAATCCCTTATTAAAGTTGGGGCCTTTGACGGCTGTGAAAAGATGAACCGTAAAACTCTTTTAGAGAGTATGGAATTGATCATCTCTTACGCCGCTAAAAAACAAGAAGAAAAAGCCCTTGGACAAGTGTCGCTCTTTGGCGCTGAAGAAAGTGATTTTTCTACGGCCATGGAAAGACTAGATATCCAGGAAATTGCTGATTTTGATGACCGGGAAAAACTTGGATATGAAAAGCAATTAATGGGAATTTTTGTGAGTGGACATCCCCTTGATAGATTCAGAGATGTGATAAAGCAGCTCTCTTCTATGGAAATTTCTACCCTCATGGATATGACTGGGTCCGATAAAAGAGAGGTGACCCTCTCTGGATTGATCTCAGGTAGGAAGAATATTCTAACTAAAAAGGGCGATAAGATGTGCTTCGCCACATTAGAAGACCTAAGTGGAAAGCTTGAATGTATCGTATTTCCGAAGGTTTTTGCTGAATATGAAGAGCTTCTCGGAGGCGACGAGCCCGTGGTGATGAAGGGTTGGAGTAATCTTAGTGAAGATCCTAGGAAATTTTTTCCTGAGAAGATAACTAAGCTTCGCGACCAGGCCGAAGAGAGGGTTACTGGCGTAAGAATTAATGTTAAAATGGATGAACTTAACCCCTCGAGATTAGAGAGGTTTAAGCAGGTGCTTTTAAGCTACCGAGGAACAGTTCCCCTCGATGTGATTTTTGAATCACAGGAAGGTCGAGCAAGGATGCCGTTAGGACAAGAGTTCTTGGTTAATCCAACTCCTCAAATGGCAGCGAAAGTTAATGAAGTTTTTCAGTCTAACAGCGTTAAGTTCATCGTTGATGGACGAATTGAAGAAGTTCAGTTTAGTTAAAAAAATTTAAGGTACCTGGTACCTATCAGACTCTAAGGAAGGAAGTCATGATAAAGAAAATATTCGTATTACTCGTTGCTACTCTTTTTTGCACAGCTGCTTTTGGCGAAGCAGCTAGTAGCATTGATGGGGAAGGTCGTTTTTATGCAAAAAACGAAGACTCCCTAAGCTTTATTAAATCTCAGCTTCTTTATTCAGCCTTTAGTGATGTGATCTCAAAAGAGTTAAAATATCTTGGCCTTGACTCTGCTCAGTTTTGGAAAAGTTACGATGAAAAATTTGAGAAGTACTTTGAGCCGATCAAAGAGCAGCTTCAAAAAAAATATGGCATGGATAAAAATCCTCCGGCCGCTAAAAGAGCTGACTATAATAAGTCCCATCGCTTAAAAAGGCTTTCCCTAAAATCAAAATGGGGAAGATTAAATAGGGCCGTAAAAAGTTATTCAATTAAAAAGATGACTCGCTCGCCGCAAATCCCAAATTCACGTTATATAAATCTCAACGCAAAAGTAGATAGAAGCCTTCTTAAGAAAATTTATTTTCAAATGATTTCCGACTCGGATGCTAGGGAGATTAAAACTATCTTTGTGTCAGCGGATTTTGATATTAATGATCTTACTTGGAGCGATCTTGGGGTTGAGCTAGAAAGTGATTTTACAACTGTCATTAAAGAACACTGGAAAAAATGGCTTAGTGAAAATTTAAAAACTCGCTTTACAAGTATCGAGCTTACAGACCCAGCGAAGGAAAAAGAATTAGATGCTTTTCTAAAAGCACCGAGAGAAGTTATTCCTGAAGTTAATGAAGAGAATCCTGAAGAACCACTTCCTCTTAACGAATTTAAAGATGCACTTTGGTTAAAACTCAATATTAGTCTAGATAAAGTTAAAGAAGACTTTCTTATGAAAGAGCGAGCTTATCAGCTTACGGGAGACTTTATTTTACTCGATATGAATAATGGGGGAGTTGTTCACTCACATGATATTCTTCCTTCTGAAAATAAATATAGCTTTGAAAAAGGAAAGCCTCTTTCTACAAATATTGCGACTTGGGTTTACCGAACAGCTTCTTCTGAATTTGCTTCCTTTGATGAGAAAATTGCATCAATTCCCTCCCAAGATAAATCGGTTGAGCTTTTGATTTCTGGGGTGGAATCATTTCTAGACTTTGAAAAAGTTGGGGAACTACTGGCCATTAAAGGGGCTAGCCAAAGATTTGCTACCAAACTTATTAGTTATGAAGGATCAATAGGAAAACTAAATTTAAAGTATACTGGTGATAAAGATGCCCTTCTAAAGACACTATCTGAACTTGGTGAGGAAAAGATCGATGAAAATCGAGTCTTAGCAAAATCTCCAGATGAAAGTCCTTTTAGTTTTCAATTACTAGCTACGGCCGCAGGGAAAATAGAAGTCGATAAAACAGAGGAAAATAAGAATGAAAAAGTATCTACAGAGCAATAGTCCACTTGCTTTACTTTTAATTTTATTACTCGGAACTTCCTGTGCAAGTGATGTTATTAAACGTACTCAGCAGGGAAAGAGACCTAGAGCGAAGGCGAGAAAGTACTTTAGTGGTGTTAAAAAGAAAGTGGCCCTCTTAAAGTTTTTCAATGAGGCTCCTTATGGAGGTGACGATCTCGGAATTACTTCTACGGAGGAACTTCGAAAAGAGCTCTCTCGTACGGGAGAGTTTATTGTTGATCCTATGGCCAAAAAACTTTTTGGTAGCTCAAAAGAAATCTACGCAGGTGGCGGAGTTAAGCTAGTTCAGCTTGCTCGAAAGGCAAAAGTTAGCGGTGTTAATTTTGTTATCTTCGGAAGAATTACTCACGCTAGAATTAGAGAAAAAATCGACGAAATTGGAGTTGTTAAGGAAACTAAATCTTATACGGAAGCTAAAGTTGAGATTCGTATCTTTGATGTGAATTCCAATAAAGAAATCTACACAGAAACTCTTAGGGGTTACGCTGATGACGCTTCCTTTCGCTTCTTTGCTCAAAAAAGGGAAGAGCGCTTAACCTACCGTCAGGAATTATTGAGGTATGCCGTAAGGGTTGCCACAAGAAAGGCCGTACCTAGAATTCTCAATATTTCTGCAAAGCTGGACTGGGTAGGAAGGGTCGCCAAAATATTAGGAAATAAGATTTATATAAATGCAGGAAGAAGAAGTGGTATTCAAATTAGTGATATTTTGAAAGTCATAACCGAAGGCCAAGAAATTTATGACCCAGAAACTGGAGCTTTAATTGGAGTTTCAAAAGGGGAGATAAAAGGCACGGTGGAGATTATTGATTACTTTGGTCCTGACGGAGCGATTGCCATATTGCATTCGGGTGGCTCCGTATTGGAAGGGGATTTTGTCCAACTTTATTAGAGAAGCATCATATAAGATTTTTAAGACCGCAGCTTTTCAAATGGATCCGGAGTTCATTCACGAACATTCAATGGATTTCCTTGGCAAGTTCCCAAGTGTCGCTTCAAAGATATTTGGAGATGTCGAATTCAATGATAGATTTGCCCTAGATATCGGTGGAACTAAATGGCCATTTCCAATTGGCCTAGCTGCAGGTCTTGATAAAAATGCCATGGCCATCGACTTCTTTAGCCGCCTTCCACTTGGGGCCGTAGAAGTTGGAACGGTTACTCCAAAGCCTCAGGCCGGAAATGATAAACCTAGACTCTTTCGCTATGTAGGAGAAGAAAGCCTCAGAAATAGAATGGGCTTTAATAATGACGGGGCTAAGGTTCTATTAGATCGTATTGAAAAATCTAATCGAAATGGAAGAATTCTTGGGGTGAACCTTGGGAAGAATAAAGTTACAGAACCGGAAAAGGCCTGTGAGGATTATGCTTCTCTTTATGAAACCTTTTCAAAAGTCGCGGATTATCTAGTTGTAAATGTAAGTTCCCCGAATACTCCTGGGCTTAGGGACCTTCAAGGGGAAGAGGAGATGAATAAAATCTTCGACGCCCTAAAGCCTCTTCGTGAAAAAAGCCCAGTCCCTCTTTACTTAAAAATTGCTCCTGATCTCTCTGAAGAAGGAATTCGTAGCTTAATTGAAATCTCAAAGAATCATCGTTTAAATGGATTGATTGCCACCAATACGACTATTATGGAAGAAAGGGGTCCCGGTGGAATCTCAGGAAAACTTTTAACAGAAAAAAGCCGAAAGGTTAGAAATCAAATCTTAGAGGCCCTAAAAGAAACGCCGGAAATCGAATTAATCGGAGTGGGCGGCGTTTCTTCTTCTAAAGAGCTATTTGAGTTTTGGAAGAACGGTGGCAAGGCCATGCAGGTTTATACGGCCTTTATTTTCCAAGGTCCGAGCCTTCTTCATGGAATCTATCGTGATATTGATAAGCTGATCAAACGAAATAATGCTCAGAACCTAAGACAATTATTAAGTGATAGGGAAGCTATAGATTGGACTTAAAAAAAGTTTATCTTATTTTAGTACCATTACTTTTAATTGGAATAATCTTTAATTTCTTCTTTTTTCAACTAGGCTCGGGGGAGCTCTTTAAAGTTTACCTATGGATTGGAGTCCTTTTTTCTTGCAGCTTAATTGGAGCGAAGATTTTCACTCATACTAAGCAAGAATCCTTGATTCCATTTTCCTTAGGTATCGGTCTTCTCCTTTGCTCTTGGATCTCTTGGATTATCTTTCACTTTGTCCCTATAAATTTATTTCTACCAGTCTTGATCGTTGCTGGAATCTACTCCTTAATAAGACTTGATCAATCAATCTTAAAAGAATTATTAATTTATAATTCATGTTTTCTTGTGATCTTTTGGGTCTTACTCATCTTAAACTCCTTTCATCCTGAAATTTATTGGGGTGAAAAACCGATGGACTTTAATCTCTTGAACTTTCTGGGACGAAATACAGCCTTTCCCCCAGAGGATCCGTGGCTTTGGGGAGAGAAGCTTAAGTACTATTATTTTGGTTATTTTATGTACGGAAAACTCGGAAGCCTATTAAGCTTAGAAGGGGCCAGTAGTTTTCACCTTTCTCTTGCAACGACAGCAGGTCTTTTCTTCTTAGGTGCCATCTCACTTTTAAAAAGTTTAAAGCATAAGCTAATACCCTCGATTCTAGGGGGGCTGCTTTTATTATCGGCTACCAGTATTGGGAGCTGGCTTGGTTATTTTATAGATGGAAAAAAGGGGATTAATGCTTTCTGGGCTTCAACTAGGGTTTTTAAGAATAATGGATTTTCCGAATATCCATTCTGGTCCTTTATCTTTGGAGATCTGCATCCCCATGTCATGGCCTATCCATTTTCCCTTTTTGGTTTTGTCCTTCTCTTAAGAATTGTCCTTGGAGAGAAAAGAAATCTCTTTTCCATTAGCACTTTGCTACTAGGATTTCTTATCGCTAGCCTTGGCGCTTTAAATTCATGGGATATTATCTACCTTGCTTTTTTCTTCACTATGATTGCCGTCTTTCAAGGTCCAAGCTTTATAAAAGATCAGCTTAAAAAACCTGTGATCCCTTTGGCCTTAATCCTTGGAGGTCTACTTTGGCTTCCCATGATTATTAGTCTTAAGGGAGGAAAAGCTGCCAAGTTTTTTCTCTACGGTGGAGAGCATAATACGATTATTAACTATTTCGTGCATCAGGGTCTTTGGTGGCTTCTCATCGCTCTTTTTATGCTTCTTCTTTATATAAACAATATAAAAAAACCAAGATACCTCTACTCGATTCTAGCTGCCTTCTTCGTCACCATTCTTGTAACCGAAAATTTTGTTTTTTTAGATCGAATGAATACTATTTTTAAATTTGGGAATCAGCTTTTTATAAGTTTAGGAGTGATAGCGATGCTCCTCTATAAAGACCTTAAAAAGTTTAATATTGTCTCTCTTATTTTTCTTGGCATCTTTATTCTTTCCGCGGGCTTTGATCAGCATAATGTGACTAAGTACAATGCCTTTGGCTCCGGTAGGCCGACCCTTAAAGGCACAAAGTATCTAACCATAGTAGCTAAAGGGGATTTACCGATTATAAATTATCTTAATCAAAATATAGTAGGGACTCCTCTATTACTTGAGACTCCAGGGAAAAGCTTTGAAAACAATAGGGCACGAATTAGTATGCATACGGGAATTCCTACCTATCTTGGGTGGGACGGGCATGTGATAACTCGCGGTGCGAGCCCAAGAGAAGCTTTTAGAAGATTTAAAGAAGTTGACGCTCTTTATGAAAGTAAAGATGCTCTAAAGTCTTTTGAGTGGTTAAAAGAAAGAGGAATTCAGTATGTTGTTGTCGGTGGCGCAGAGCATGCCAAGTATAGGCCCTTGGGACTTGCGAAATTTAAGCAATATGTTGATTTATTTGTGCCCCTCGTTCAAACTAAAATAGGTAATAAAGTATTCGCATTATATAAAGTAGGTAATTAGATGGCCGATACACCTTTCAATATGAACACAAGTCTTGATGAAAATCTAAATGATGTTCCTGAAGATCTTGATGATATGAAGCTTGGAATCATGAGGCTTTTAGAGCAAAGCCAAAAAGTTGAAGACGATGTAAAAAAAGCATTGATCTTAGCGAAGGCCGGGGTTTTCTCAAGAGCTGCTGGAAATTTAGATAATAGTGAAAGTCTTCTAACAGAAGCTATCGGTATTTTAAAAGATAACGATATGCTTAAGCAGGCCACGGACCTAAGAGTTCGTTTGGCCTTAACCCATGTCTCTCAGCAAAAATATGCTGAAGCGGAAAAAGTTTTTAATAGCCTTATTGAAAAAGCAGATGAGAAGCAGCCAAGAGATGAAGCCTTTGATAAATTAAAAGAAATCTGTCTTATGGGTCTTGGGAAAATGAAGTTCGATCAAAAGATGTACCCAGGAGCTAAGCGCTGCTTTAGCGAGGCCGCTGAAATGAAAATGAACCGCGGTGATACGGCCGGTTATAATAAGTGCAATGAATCCCTAGAGATCACCCAAAAGAAAATGGACGAAATCACAGGGGCCAACAAAACCGAAACGGCTCCAGATAATTATATCGATCCACTCCTTGCCGGAACCGCCGACGAGGATTTGGAAAATGATGAAAATTAATATCTACCTCGCTCTCACCCTCTTCCTAATAACCTCATGCTCAAGCGCGCCAGAGTACCTATCAGACGATAATAAAAACATTTTCATAAAAAACAAAATCGATGCAAGCATTCCCAAATACAAAAGCTGCTTTAACCAGCATAAAAGAAATAATATCGATAAGGGTATCGCCAAAGTCAGCTTTACCATTGGAAAATCGGGCAAGATCACCGAGGCCAACACGAAACTTACGAGTGGTCGCCTAAATAACCTCATCCTAAAATGTATGACGAATGTATCAAAGAATCTAAGCTTTCCCCCAAGTAGCATCGGGGAAATTCAAATCAACCAACCCATCAACTTCCACTAGGTACCTGGTTACTTGCTTGAATGAAAAATTTTAATGATCAGCTAGAATCTTATCTAATGTTTTTGAATAGTAAGAAGTGTCAGTAAACATTGTCTTGTCATTATCATCACCAGCTCTACCACCTACAATTGAACCGACAAAGTAACTTTGCTCTGTTTCTTGCCAAGTCTCATCAGCCATATCACCAACAGTCGCTGTTACAACAACAGCACCACCAGAAGCACCTTGATAAGAAGTACAGTAACCTTTCTTCATTCCAGAAGCTCCACCATTAAGCTGACATTTTTCGTGATAAGTTAAAACTTTTCCCTTTTGCCCTTTTGTACGATCAGCTGAGTAGCCGGCCATAGTTGCATAAGGATTAGTATTTGCTTCATCTAGATCCTTATCTAAAAGGTCATAATAATCGTAAGGGGCATTTAGAAGAGGCTTGATATCAGAATATTTGATAGGAGCGTTAAGCTTTACAATAGCGTAATCACCTTTATGAGTTTCAGCTTTAAGAACTTTAGAAATAGAGCGCTTAATAGTTTTTCCTGAATTGGTTTTAAAAGTAGTTTCATTGTGACCAACTTCAAAGCCACCATTGCCATCGACCCAATGATCAACGCAGTGACCGGCTGTCACAGCAATTATCCCATCCTTTCCCGGAGCGTCCGCGATGATAGATAATGAGCATTGCTCTTTTTTTGTAGCAGAAGTATTTGAAACAAGTCTACCAACGGCAGCGAGCCACTTAGGTGAAGATTTACTGCGAACTAGACGAGGGTCGTTCGCCATAGTTTCAGGGAAACCTTCACCGGAAAAATTAGTTATATTATTTAGTGCTTCTAATAAAGGGGAGTTTAGTTCTGTGGCTATTTCTTTTCCGCAAACGCCTTCGCAGTCAGCGCCAGCAAATGCTTGAGTTGATAATAGAGTAAATAGTAATACTAATGTCTTCATCGCAGTTTCTCCCCAGAAATGCAGTTTTTTCTTTTATTTAATGCAGGTTCAATGCCAAGTTTGATGGATTTAATAACTCTGTACTCCCCCATTTAGAGGGGGGATTGGGGGTTACCCCCTATAAAGAGGGTGTTAGGAGTCTAACAATGACTAAAAAGTAGGCAGAAAAAGGCTTAAGTAGCCAAAAATATTGGCGATAAGTAAGTATGCGATTTCTTATTATAACAATCTTTCTTTTAGGATTAAACCTAGCTGCTCTAGGAGAAGAGTATAGTGAAGTCTGTAAGAAGGGAGATGGCAGTAATAACCTTTCACTTTTTAATTGTTCAAAAACTGAAACTGCAACCAGTATTAAAATGCTTGAAAAACTTAGCGGTGATATTGGTAAGTCTCAATGTAAATATTTAGATAAAAAAATAGATAGGGGGACCCTATCTGATTCTGACTTTATGATCTTTGACAAAAAAAGAGGGGTATCAATGTCCCTAAAGTGTTTTTGTAATGAAAAATTGGGTCAAGGACTTTGTAAGGATAAAGATAGCTTTAATAAGAAGTTGGCTGCCTTAAGTGAGCCTTTTGAGATGAAGTCCTGGGCAAACTTTTCAATAGACTTGATGGAGTCCTCAATTGCGGGTGGGAAAGCCTGTGTCCGTTCTGTAGAGCAGGCGATTAAACAAAATAATTGTACCGACTCATTAAACGCAATTCAAAATAAAGTTAAGGGTATGGCTACTTCATACGGATTCAAAGAAGAGACTTTAAAGATTATGAACTCCAATAATTTAGAAGAGTACTTTGAAGGAATTTCTAAATACAGTGCAGTAAAAGAAGGAAAGGTTCTTGAACCACAATCCAGTTATCCTAATGGTGAAATTTCACTTGATGTAGGTAATTTCTCGAAAAAGATTGGGTTAGATTCAAGTGAAAGTCTACTCGGATTAAACTCTTCTGAATACGAATCCTTTTTAAAAAAGAATGATATTTACAATCATGTTGAGGACTTTAAAAAAGTTCTTAAATCCGATGAACCTGAGTCCGCCCTGACTGCAAAGTTTAAAGGTGGAATCGAATATTTTAGATTTTCTTCAGGTACGACGGGAAAAGAGCTTCAAAAACGAATGTCTTTAGCAATGCATCCGGATTTAAAGTGGCTCTTTACGGGAATAATCAATTTTAGTGAGTCAGATAGAAAAAAAGTGAGAAGTAAATTTTTAAACTTCGCCAAGATTGCAAAAGAAAATGAATTTTCAAGTTTAAAGGACTTAAGATTAATTTATGAAAAAAAATATGGTCCAAACTGTGAATCTTTAATAACTAAGGCTGTTCAAATATGTAAAATGGACAGCTCACAAAACCTGGCAATGGCAAAAGAACTTCATAAATATGACAAGTTCAATGACGTGAAGGGGTCCGCTACAGAAGAAGAGTATAAAGACAGAGCAGAAGTGAAAGAACTAGAGAAAGAGCTAAGTTGTTTTAATTTTCCAAGTGATTATGTTTCTAAAGGTAACGAACTCTTTGATCTCGTGGGTAGAACAATAGATCACAAAAATACTGTAAGAGGGGTTGAAATCGCAATTATCGAGTCAGAAGTTGATACGGCGATTGCTCGAGTGCAGGGAATGGAAGATGTTGCGAAGAGGATTGAGAAAGTTAAGGCCGAAGGTAAGAGTCCGGAAGAGGCTGAGAGATTAGATTCTAGGTTTAGGGATTATTTGTCGAACTTGGAGCTTCCTAGTGGGCAGCGATTTTCTTACTCGGGCGGTGATATTTACCAGGGGATTAATGCTTATAAGAATGAAGTTTATAAATGGGCCGATAGTGAAGTAGAGAATCGACTTGCTGATATTCAGGGAGAGACGGAGTCTATTGTAAAGAGTGATCTTCCGCCGGCCGTAAAGAAGGCGAAGTTAGAGCGATTGATGAATGAAGTGCAAAGGTTGAATGATGGAGATTTTCTTAAGGAGATCTTTGAGCAAAAGCAATCAATCGCGGATCAAATCGCGAGATATGAGGATGAAAAAGAAAACTGGGAAGCTCAGTATGCTGAGGAAGCTAAACGCGATCCTAAGGCCGTGCAAGCTGTGGCACCTCCAAGGAGTCAAACTCGAATCGGTGGTGGTGGCTCTAGTGGAGTAAAAAGTTATAAATCTGTAGGATCTCCAGGAACTGTGTCTGCGGCACCTGGAACCGCCGCCAGTGCTAGTGAGTCAGTTGCTTATATTCCACCAAGACCAAGTGTTCCTTACGCCCAGGGAAGTATGCTAACTCGAATTGTTCCTAAGGATGAGTTTAAGGATAATACAGTTAAGGCCAGTTTATTAGCGAGGCATAAGGGTTATCCAATTGCAGTCCTCGATGAAAAAGCGTTAAAGGTAGAACTTTATACACCTAAGGATGGAACTAGCTATAAGCTTCAAGAGACATTGACTATTACGGAAGCTGAAGCAAGAGGTTATGTCTTTCCCGAGGATGTTAAAAATTTAGTTGAAGGGTATAAGAAGGATAAGAAGAAGGGACGTGCTCCCGCGAGTTTTATTGAGTATGAACCAACGGCCAAAGAGCTTGTGGAAAAAAAGAAAAAACTTTCAAAACTTCAGAGCATGGCCGATGTGATGGAACGTCAAGGTGTTCCAAGAAGAGCTATGGTAGTTAGACTAAATCAAGTCTTAGATAATATTTAATTATACTCAGGTCTTGTATCGTATTCGATAGGATCTTTTACTCCGGCCTTAGCAAAACCTCTAAGTCTAAGAGCGCAGGAATCACAAACACCGCAGGATTTATCACCTCTTTCATAGCAAGACCATGAAGATTCAAGAGGCGCTTTTAACTCAACGGCTTTTTTTACAATCTCTTCTTTTTTGAGGTGGATAACAGGAGTGATAACTTCAATATCGCCTTCTTTTGTTCCTTCTTTGATAAGGGCATTTAAGGCTTTGTAGTAGGAGGGGCGGCAGTCGGGATATCCACTAGAGTCTTCTTCAACGGCGCCGATATAGATTTTCTTAGCACCAATAACTTCTGACCAACTAACGGCCATGGAAACGATATGTGTGTTTCTAAAGGGAACATAGCTATCTGGGATATCACCAGAATCTCCAGCATATTTTTTTACGTCGATGGAGTCATCAGTAAGAGAAGAGCCTCCAATTTGCTTTAAGAAGGAGACATCAATTACTTTTCGTAGGGCTTTATCAACTTTGTAGTGATCGGCAATGGCGTGAAAACACTGTAGCTCTTTGTCTTCTGTATTTTGTCCATAGTTTAAGTGGAGAAAGGCCAGTGACTCATGGGCCTCGTTTGCTAGGGCGGCGGTGACTAGTGAGTCCATCCCTCCGCTAACTAAAACTACTGCTAAGTCTTTACTTTTTCCCACTCTAGGTCCTTTCTGCTACTTCTTTTATATAACTTAAAATTGTCTCTGTTTTATCTTCAGCTTTTTTCTTCTTCTCTTCAAGTGAGCCTTCAGTAACTTGAAGCATAATATAAAATTTAATTTTTGGTTCTGTTCCAGATGGTCTTAAGAAAACTGTATCTCCAGACTTTAGGAAAAACCCTAAGGCATTTGTTGGAGGAAGGTTTAGTTTTTCCACTGAATTATCAAAATAGGAGTTGGCCTCTCCAGATTTATAATCTTTTAAGGTGTGAACAGCTTCATTAGCAAACATGGGATCAGGTAGATTTCTAAAATGCTCCATGATTCTGTCTATCTTTTCAGCACCGGCCTTACCTTCATAAACTAAACAAAGAAGAGTTTCGTGACTAAAACCAAATTCAGAATAGATATCATCTAGGGCATCAACTAAATCTTTTCCTTTTAATTTATAGTATAGGGCAATCTCAGAGAGAAGGGCGATGGAGCTTACCCCGTCTTTATCTCTTACGTAGTCATGATTTAAATAACCAAAAGACTCTTCCGTTCCAAAAACAAAGTTCCTATTTGGTTCTTCTTTTTCAATCTCGTTTACTCGGCCGCAAATCCACTTAAAGCCTGTTAAGGTTACCTCTTTTTCAACGCCATATTTTTCAGCGATCTTATCTTGAAGAGGAGTGGTTACGATGGTTCGGACATAGTAGGGATCTTTTGGCATTCTTCCCTGCTCTTGTAAGTTAGAGCAGATATAGTGGAGCATAAGAATTCCAATTTGGTTTCCATTGAGATAAATAATTTTTCCATTTTTTTCAAGAGCAATCCCCACGCGGTCAGTATCTGGGTCAGTACCCATGACCATGTCGCCCCCTTCTTTTTTCATAAGCTTTACACCAAGATCAAGTGCTTCAGCATTTTCAGGGTTTGGAGAAGAAACTGTTGGAAAATCTCCATTGGGTTCTTGTTGTTCTGGTACATTTAAAATATTTGTAAAACCGAGGTCGTTTAAGGCGCGGTTACAGGGAATATGACCTGTACCATGGAGAGCCGTGTAGATTATTTTTAACTGCTCACCATTATTTTTGCAGAGCTCAGGATTAATCGCTTTCCCAAGTATGGCATCGTAGTAAAGATCTTCAACTTCTTCACCAACCATGACAATTTTATTTTCTTTTAGGGCTGAATCAAAATCGACAAGTTTTACTGAGGCATAGTCTGTGATGCTATTGAATTGATCGATGACATTTTTATCGTTCGGTGGAGTAACCTGCGCCCCGTCTCCCCAGAAAACTTTGTATCCATTGTATTCTGGTGGATTGTGACTGGCCGTTACCATGACTCCCGCATTACATTTATTATGACGAGTAGAAAAAGAAACGAGGGCCACTGGGTTCATTCTTTTAAATAGGTAGGCAGTGATTCCGTTGGCTGCAAAAACACAGGCTGCTTCCTTGGCAAATTCTTCGCTAAATCTTCTACTATCGTATGAAATGGCGATTCCATGGTTCCCACCATCAATGGGATCTTCTTTTAGAACGGTGGAGGCTACGGCCTGGGACGCTTTTCTAATATTGTACTTATTCATTCTGTAAGTACCTTGTCCAAGCTTGGCGCGCATGCCGCCAGTTCCAAACTCTAAATCTCTATAAAATCTCTCGACTAATTCTTCTTTGAAGCCCCCGTCAATAAGGTCAATGATCTCTTTTCGGTCTTGTTCGTCGATTGCTGGGTTTTTGGCCCAGTCATTGGCACGTTTTAGAGCCTGCTCTTCCATATTCTACTCTCTATAGTGGTTGATTAAATCGCCCCGATTTTCGCAAATTTAGAGCTTTTGAGCAATGAAGCAAAGCGAAATAATGTCTAAGAAGATTTGCTTCAATTTAAATTGATAGATTGCCGATAAATCAGTTATAAATAGTTGAAATTGTCTTAAATACGTAAGGAGTTATATATGGCTAATCCAGAAATGAAGCACGCTAAAAACATAGCGGGAGCTTGGTATTGTACAGACCCAGATGATGATAACGGAGAAGGATGTATTGCATGTAACGTTTGTTACACAGGTGCACCTGAATTTTTCGCTGAAGATGAAGACGGTAATGCTTATGTTATTAAGCAACCTTCTACACCTGAAGAAGTTGAGCTTTGCGAAGAGCAACTTGAAGCTTGTCCCGTTGCATCTATTGGTAACGACGCCGCTTAGTAATTTAATAAAATTATCAAGTAATAGAGAGGCCGGTTAAATTAACCGGCCTTTTTATTAATAAGCATTGATAGTTTTTCAAGTCTTGCTAGAATCTAAATAAATAACAATTTGAATTTATTGGAGTTTGCATGAATCCTACAACGATTGAAATCATAGGTACGGTTTGTTTTGCCTTGGCCGTGTCTCACACCTTTATGGTGAAAAAGTTCCAACATATTGCTCATAAATATCCAGAAGGATCGATCGGAGAAAATTTTTGGCATTTTATGGGAGAAGTTGAAGCGGTCTTCGGTATTTGGGGAGCCATCTTTATTGGTTGCTACGCGGCCATTAATGGTTTTGCTAATTACGATGATGCCCATCACTTAATCCTCGGAGTCGATAGAGGTTATTTAGATGCGAACGGTGTTCATATAAAAGGGGCGGTCAATTACTTATCAGGACTCAACTTTACAGAGCCGGCCTTTGTTTTTGTTATTATGGCCATGGCCGGAACAAGACCAATTATTCTAATGGCGGAAAAGATGATCGGTATCTTTGCTAAGATCATGCCTTTTGGTTCTAAGATGTCTTTTTATTGTGCGGCCTTAATTTTTGGACCGCTACTTGGATCGTTTATTACAGAACCTGCGGCCATGACAGTTACGGCCCTTATCCTTTTAGATTATTTCTACTCTTCTAATATGAGCCGAAAGTTTATGTATGCCACAATAGGTTTACTCTTTGTGAACATCTCTATCGGTGGAACTCTTACTCACTTTGCTGCTCCACCAGTTCTTATGGTTGCCGGTAAATGGGGATGGGGAATTTCTCATATGATGACTCACTTTGGTTATAAAGCGGCTATTTCGATTGTCATCTGTACTATCGCAACAGCACTTGTGTTTAAAAAAGAACTTCAAGGTGATTTAGAAATTAAACAAAAGCATGATAACTATATGGTTCCAACTTGGTGGATGACTTTAATTCACTTAATCTTTATCGCCCAGGTTGTTATTCTTGCTCACCATATGGTGGCCTTTTTAGCCCTCTTTTTATTCTTCCTTGGTTTCACAACTGTTACCCAAGAATATCAAGATAGAATTCAGCTTAAAGAATCTCTTCTTGTTGGCTTCTTCTTAGGTGGTCTCGTGACACTTGGTTCAATGCAGGCCTGGTGGATTAAAGAGGTTTTGGCCATGTTAGGAGAGTTTACTCTTTTCGCAGGGACAACCGGGTTAACAGGTATTACTGATAATGCCTTATTAACTTACCTCGGCTCTCTTGTGGAGTTATCAGATGCTAAAAAGATCGCCCTTGTTGGTGGTGCCGTTGTTGGTGGTGGTTTAACCGTTATTGCCAACGCACCAAACCCGGCCGGATTTGGTATTTTAAAGAATTCATTTGGAGATGAGGGGATTAACCCACTTAAGCTTCTAATGGGTTCTGCCATACCGACTATTATTGCCGGTATCTGCATGTGGTGTTTACCTAATCTTTAAGGAAGGCCTAATGCTCTAGCATTAATTAAACGGGTGGGTTGATTTTAACAACCCATCCATTTGGTCCTTCCTTACGTCCTTCCTGTACATCTAATAATGTTTTTCTAAGCTTCGCGGCAACCGGTCCTTCAGGGTTTGTAAGCTTGTATTGAGTATCATCAGACTCTTGAAGGGCATTGATTGGAGTGATGATGGCAGCGGTCCCGCAAGCAAATGCTTCAGAACATTTTCCAGATTTAATATCTTCGATAAGATCACCGATAAGCATGGTTTTCTCTTCTACTTCAAGGCCTTCAGCAGCTGCAATTTCGATAATTGATTTTCTTGTTATGCCGGCCAAAATTGTTTCTGTAAGCGCCGGAGTAACAAGTTTTCCATCGATGACCGCAAAAAAGTTCATACCGCTCATCTCTTCAATTCGCTCATGTCTAACAGCATCTAACCAAAGGATTTGCTGACAGTTTTTTGCAATGGCCTGATTCGCCGATAGTAATGAAGCAGCGTAATTTCCGCCAGTCTTAGCCGCTCCCATTCCTCCCGGAGTTGCTCTAGCGGCATCTCTTTCAATACCGACGGTAACAGAGCCGGAACTAAAATAATTTCCACTTGGAGAAGCAATCACTAGAAATTTAAATTTTTCACTTGGCTTAATTCCAAGACTTTCTTCAGTGGCAAACATATAGGGGCGAATATATAAAGTCTCTCCAGTATTTGGAGGAATAAATTCGGAACAATAGGAGGTAATGACCTTGCAGCTTTCAACAAAAGATTCAATCGGTAGCTCTGGCATGGCCATTCTAACGGCAGATGAATTAAAACGTTTGGCGTTTTCATCTGGACGAAAAAGGAAAGGACCTTGTCCGTCAGTTTTATAGGCTTTTAATCCTTCAAAGATTTCTTGAGCATAATGAAGTACCTTGGCCGTTGGGTCTAAGGTTATAGGACCATAAGGTTTTAGTTCAATGGGACCCCATTTTCCGTTTGCATAGTCAGCTTCAATCATAATTGGAGCCATTACTTTCCCAAAGCCAACTTCCTCTGGAAGCTCAAATTTTGAGAGAACTTCTTTAACTTCTGGATGAATCTTTACAATACTCATATGTCGCCCTGCGTCCTTGTCGTTAAAACTATGAGCATTATTACCAAAGCTTTGCTGTTTTGGCATTTGCCCCACGCCAATTTTTAAAGTTAAACTATATGTAAGCATTTAATTTATGGGGAATTCGTTGCAGAGCATTCTTGTATTAGTTTTTTTAAGCCTAAGTTTCTTTTCGTGGAGCTCTTACGCAAAGATAAATCGCAAGCCTTTTAATATTTCTATTTCTGGAAATTCAAAGGCTATGAAAGGACTTCAAAAAAGAGCCGAACTTAAGATGGCCAGGTCAACGGCCTATTGCCGAGGCTTCTATATGCCTAAGGCCATCAGTACTTGGTCTTGTAAGAAAAGTGCTCCTCGAACAACTACATGTAAGCTTCAATATAAATGTAAGGTAACCACAACAAAGTTCAATCGTAGCTCTGAAGTAAGACGTTTAAAAAAAGACTTATCAAAACTTAGAGTTTCAAAAGAACGTCTTAAAATTAAAGTAAGTCGTAAACCATACAGAAGAAAAACTTATAAAACCAAAAAACTCGTCAAGAAACTAAGCGCCGTTAAGGCTGCCTCAACGGTAAAACCAAAACCGATCCCAAAGATTACACCGCCAAAGCCAGTGGCTTCAAAATCTATTATTGAAAGTGAATTAGATGAGCTTTCAAAATTTAATGAGAGCGATACCGTAGACGAGGCTCTGGTTAAGTCGGACTTAGATCAAGACTTAAGCGAAGGCTTAGACGATGACCTTGATGAAGACTTAGATGAGCTTAATGAAGAAGTGGAGAAGAAAACAGAAAAGCTAGAAAAGAGCAGTGCGGATTCTGATAGTGACGAAGAAGAGGAGAGTGAATCCAGTGATGATGAATCGCCCTATACCTCAAACCCAGCAAAGCTTGCGGCCTTTAGTTTTGACTTTATACAGGTTGCAGACGATTTTGATTCTTTGGTGACGATGGGGTTAAGCTGGACACCAAGAAAAGATTTTAATTCAAAAATAGGAATGCGAGGACAGTTTGGTCTTAAGTCCCTTAAGATTTTTTCAGGAACCTCTTTAGAAGAAACTTTTATCGTCTACGAACTTGGGCTTTATTTAAATTTAAACTTCAATGCCAATCTTTACGCAGAAGTAGGCTACCTTCTTCAAAAGTGGAACAATACGGCCGCGGATTCTCATAGCTCTTTTAGTTTTGGTGTAGGCTATAAGTTTACAGATAAAGTCATGAAGATTTTTGATCGAGTCTTTATTGATTACTCAACAGTTTCAAATGAGTCTTCAAATAGAGAGCTTAAATTTTCTACGGGATTCTCTTTCTAGTGATGCAGTGAGTATACCTGTCAATATGGGACCGTTTTGCTCGGTCATTCTGATACCAGTTTCAATTTGCTTTTAGTGGCCAAAAAAAGATCCTTTTCTTTTTAATCTCTTGACGCGTGGTCAATAAAATCTGGGCCGGCACTTTAGTTGCAACTAGCTTCCCATTAATAATTTTCTATGGGGAAGAAAAAATGAAAACTTACTTGTTCGTTTGCTGTGCGGTCTTATTTTTCAGCATCAATTTAAAAGCAGAATCAAAACTAGAACTTAATTACTATGGTCAAAGCTCAGAGAGTTTGAGTTTAGATATTATTAAAAACGAAACTCGTTACAATTACCGAGAAGTGGATACGACTTGTACAAGACAAATCCCACATACAGAAGAAGTTTGTGGCTATGAGACTCACTATAGGCAAGGTCCTTGTCACTGGGAAGCTGGTGAAGAAGTTTGCCGAACTGAAGGGGGAGGAAGAGAGTGTCATTGGCAGCCGGGAAGAACTCAGTGCCGAACAAATCACTCTGGGCAAGAAGTTTGCCGTGATTTACCAGGGCATCAAATTTGCGAAAACAAACCAGGTCAAAGAGTTTGTCATACAACTCCAGGAAGGCAAGTCTGTCCTCAGGAATCATACGAAGTTTATGAATGTCACGACGAGACAACTTACACCACTGAAACATATGCCTGTACTCAGACTGTTGCCGAGCCTTATATTGTAAAGAGAAAGGTTAACGCAATTGTTGATCTAGGGTTTAAATCTTTAGATGTTAGTGAACCAAAGTTTCTTGTTATTTTAGAGCTAGAGCAAAGCGGAAATATTAAAATCTCTGCTGTTAATAAGGCGAGTAAATCAGCCTTAATGTTCGCTAAATCGAATATCGAAATTGACGACGCTGGTGATGAGGACATTACCGTTAAAGGAAAAATTTCAGCGAAGGTTGTTGATAAGGAAACATTTCTAGCTCCAGTTACTAAAGGAATTAAGAGTGTAAAATTAAGCACGAAAGGAATTAGCTTTATTGTCGGAAAGATTAGGAATAAAAAAATGATTTCTGTCTCAATGAAGATTATTAAAAAAGGCTTTATTGGAATAGGTAGGCATAAAGTCATCGAAAAGAAATTAAAGGCAGAAGATTTTGACATCACCGATGTAAATGGAAAATCAAAACTTCATTTAAAAGCTGAAAAGTTTTCTGATCTTCCTAAGGAAGGTAAGAAGTACCTTGTTAGTATCGAACTTAAAATGGATACCAGCAAAGACCTAATTACCCCAATTAAAGGGGAGCTTAAGACAAGCTTTGAAGAAAAGATTAAAACTAAATAGTTAAGTAAAGGGTCAACTTCATAGTTGGCCCTAAATTCCTAAAACCGACCAAATTACTTGTCATATTATTTTTAAGAGCTTTTTAGCAGCTAGCCTATCCCACTAAAATTATTGTCCTTTGAGGTTCTCCTAGGCTCAAATTCATCTCAGATTTAAACTCTAAATTACTCAAATTATTAGGTTTTTAACCGATAAGCTTCTAGGGATACCGGTATAAATGCTGAGATTAAAAACAAGTAAATTTATTTTTCTTTTAGGAGCCTTGCTACTTGCGAGTTTGAATTCCTGCGGCGGAAAGAGAGAGAAGAAAAAAGAAAACTCATTAACCGTTTTATCAGCAGCTATTGGAGATTTAAATTCAGTCCTTCCCGGTGGCCTAATGATTTATGCCCATGAGGCTTCAAAAGATCTTGCTTATACCTATCATGCTTATAACGGCCATTCGACTTTAGAACTTGAAAATGGAACTTGGACTTTTTGGGCCGTGGGCTGGAAAGGTGGATCGAAAATGACGGGCCCCGTTCGCTGCGGTAAAACTTCTATGAATCTTGAAGGAGGGGACGGAACTCTTGCTCTTTTGATGAACGATAGCCGCTGTGACGACGTGGACTTTGCAGCTTCAATCTATAGAGCCTCTTCTCAATTTAAGGCCTTAAGAATAACGTCATGTAATTCGCTAGCAAGTGTAACCGCCGGTACTGATAATTGCTCTGGCGTAGTTGGACCTGCCGGCTCCTATAAAATTAAACTTCCTCAACTAGATGGACCAGACTCTACAGCGAGCAATGCCACGAGCACGGGGCTTGAAGTTTGTATTGCTGATGGAGCAACGGGGAATGGGAATACTTCAACTTCACTTCTTCTTCCAACTGGTGGAAGTAGTATTGCCACTAGTTTGTTTACAACGATTATTGAAGTTCATACAAATTCAACTTGTACTGCTCTTGGAGATAGTTATACTTTTGCAAACGGTATAGCTAGCGCTGTTACTAATCAATCTGCCAGTGATGTGAAAATCTTTTCAGATACAACTGAGGTTTCACTTTATTTAAAACCATCAAGTGTTTCTGTCACTCAACCTACAGTGACTCTGACAACCACAGAGAGCTCTTTTCATAATAGTAGCCCTTATACTGTAAGTGCTTCGTTCTCTGAAAATGTAAGCGGCGTTGCTCTCGGTGACTTTACCGTTGTGAGTGGCTCTGCAGGAAACCTGGTTCAATATACTTCAGCTTCTTACTCTGTTGATATTACTCCAACAGCAGGACCAGCGACCTCTGTTACTGTGACTTTTAATGCCGGCGGCGCACTTGCTATTAGTGACTCAGATCCAAACTTAGTTTCAAACTCACTTATTAATACTTATGATAATGTCGCACCTACGGCGAGTTCAGTTTCTATTTATTCAAGTAATTCAACTTCAACCTTGGCTAAAGTTGGCGATATTGTAACTCTAAGTTTTACTTTAAGTGAAACGTTAACGGGAAGTCCCACGGTCACGATTGATGGCAATAGTGCCACGATCGGTGGATCTCATCCTACCTATACAGCAACCTATACTTTACAGGCAGGTGATACAGAAGGGGTACTAGGTTTTACCCTCGACTTTACTGATGCGGCCGGAAATACAGCCACTCAAGTAACGGCCGTTACCGACGGTTCTTCAGTTGTTTTTGATGAAACTGCTCCAACGGCTTCGTTTGTTGGAATACTTTCTAATAATTTAAATACAAGTAGGGCCAAAGTTGGTGATGTGGTTACCGTAAGCTTTACTGTAAATGAGGCCTTAACTGGAAGTCCAACCGTAACAATCGACGGTAATGCTGCAACCATTGGCGGTACTCACCCCAACTATCAGGCCACTTATACAATGCAATCAGGGGATACAGAAGCATCTCTTGGATTTACTCTCGACTTTACTGATGCCGTTGGAAATTCTGCAACCCAAGTGACAGCGGTTACTAATGCTTCATCTGTAACCTTTGATGAAGCTGCGCCAAGTACAACCTTTAGATCTATTGTTTCTAATAATGCAACCACCACAATGGCGAGAGTCGGTGATGTTGTTACCTTAAGCTTTACTGTAAATGAGGCGCTGCTTGGAAGCCCTACGGTTACAATTGATGGGAATGCAACATCCATTGCAAACGCCCACCCGAATTATCAGGCAACTTACACAATGCAAGCTGGAGATACTGAAGGGGTGTTAAGTTTTACTTTAGATTTTACTGATGCTTCTGGAAACGCGGGAACTCAGCAAACCACTGTCACGGACGGATCTTCTGTTACTTTTGATGAGACCGCAGCTTCTGTCTCACAGGTAAGATCAACTAAAGCAAATGGAACATATGGACTTGGACAGGTGATAGATGTTCTTGTTGAATTTAGTGAGTTAGTCGATGTCACAGGAACTCCTCAGATTACCTTAGAAACTGGCGGAGCTGATGCTGTTGTAAATTATTCTTCAGGAACGGGGTCAAATACATTAACTTTTCAATACACAGTAGGCAGTGGAGAGGCTAATGCTGATTTAGATTATGTGGCCACTAATTCTCTCGTCCTTAATGGTGGGACTATAAATGATCTAGCAGATAATGCTGCTATTTTAACTTTAGCTACTCCAAATGCTGTAAATTCAATATCTGATAATCAAAATATTGTTATCGAAACAACTGCACCTTCGGTCTCTACAATTAATAGAGGTAGCACTCCGGCTGTTAATCCAACTGGTGCAACTTCTGTAGAGTTTGATGTTACTTTCTCAGAGGCCGTTGGGTCTGTTATCGCCGGGGACTTTACGGTTACAAATACTGGTACCGGGTCACCTTCTGTTTCTGGAGTATCTGGGGGACCAACAACTTGGACTGTCACAGTTGATACTACAGGAGTGGATGGAGATATCGGTTTAGACTTAAGTGATGCAAATAATTCTATTGCTGATACAGCGACCAATGTCATAAGTCCTAATACGCATACCTCTGATCAAACTTGGACGGTTGATTCGTCGGGACCCACAGTTAGTGAAGTTAATAGTACTAAAGGTGACGGATCCTATAAATCATCTGAGGTCATAGATATTAGAGTTATTTTTAATGAAGCCGTTATCGTGACCGGGTCGCCGCAAATCACCTTAGATTTTTCAACGGACTATGCTGTTAACTATTCATCTGGTTCAGGGACAGATACATTAACATTTCAGTACACCGTTGTGGGCGGTCAAGATAGTGCGGATCTAGATTATGCAGCTACAAACTCATTAGTTTTAAATGCAGGAACTATTCAAGATGCCACTGGTAATAATGCAACCTTAACTCTTGCTTCACCAGGGGCGGCTAATTCAATTTCTGATAATCAAGCTATTGTGATTGATAATACTGCTCCAACTATATCGACAATCAATAGAACAAATACTTCTCCTACAAATGGAAACTCCGTTGATTTTACTGTTACCTTTGATGAGTCTGTTGCGACTGTTGTAGCCGGGGATTTTTCAGTTTCTTTATCAGGAAGTGGATCGCCCTCTGTTTCTGGTGTTGCAGGGTCTGGAGCGACAAGGACAGTAACTGTTAATACAACCTCCACAGACGGAACCGTAGGACTAGACCTAGCGGATTTAAATAGTACAATCCAAGACGCTGCAGGAAATGTTTTAAGTTCAAATACTCATACTTCAGATGAGACTTATACTGTTGATCAAACAAACCCTACGGCATCGCCGGTAACTATTTCTTCAAATAATATTGATACAACTAAAGCAAAAGTTGGTGATACTGTTACAGTTTCATTTACTGTGAACGAAGCGTTGTTAGGAAGTCCCACTGTAACTATTGACGGAAATGCAGCGACAATTTCTGGTGGACCACTTGTATGGACAGGGAGTTATACTATGCAGGCCGGAGATACGGAGGGAACTCTTGGCTTTACGGTCGATTTTCAAGATTCAGCTGGAAATAATGCTTCTCAAATTACTGCAACTACCGATGCCTCAGCAGTTATCTTTGATGAGACGGCCCCGACAGCGTCACCAGTTACAATCGCTAGTAATAATTCTTTTAATACAGATGCGGCAAAAGTTGGAGATATTGTGACTTTAAACTTCACGGTTAGTGAAACTTTATTGGCCAATCCTGTAGTCACAATTGATGGAAATGCGGCAACGATTGGTGGAACGGCTCCGAACTACAATGCAACTTATACCATGCAAGCAGGGGACTCTGAGGCCATTTTAACTTTTACAATTGACTTTAATGATGCTGCTGGAAATAGCTCCACTCAAATTACGGCCACGACAGATGTTTCGACCGTAACTTTTGATGAAACAAATCCAACTGCTCCTACTTTAGGAACGGCAACTGGCTATTATGGAGCAGCTTTTAATACAAGTTTTACTGCTTCCACAGACACAAATTTTAGTGAATACCGCTACCGCTTAGATGGTACTGTTCCAACGGACTGTAGTAATGGGACAGGGACACCGGGAACGACGGTAAATATACCTGTTAAGACAGTGAATAATACGACCCAAGGTCTTAGAGTTATTGCCTGCGACGATGCTGGAAATCAATCAACTTCAGTTGCTAGAACCTATACTTGGCTAGAGCCGACACACTTAAAATTCTACACTAATACTGCTGATTGGAATGATTGGATTAATAACTCTTCCCCTGGTACGAGAGGAGCCGCTCTTTGTGCAGGATCAGGAGACTGTATCCATGGCGCTCAATACTTAGAGGTTGATGTACCTGAACTTAGTAGTTGTACCGGATTGACGGCGACTGATGCTAATGATGTCTTTATCTGGGAATGTGATGATACGGGTAACGTAAAGTTTACTAATCATCGAGGATTCAAAGATGGCAAGGGACTAGGTGATCTTCTCGATGCGACCGCTTGGAAGTCTTTTTATGTGGACATTAGTGGTGGCTCTCTTCTTTCAACCGTTAGGTCTAAGCCAAATATTACACTATGGGGAAATACGGTTTCTGCTCTTCCCGGGTCAACGACTGATGGAACTATGCAAGACCTAACTACAGCTGGAAATCTTTATACCTACAGCACGAACGCAACTATAGATGCGGCTTATAATATTACGGCTGACAAAATTGGTATTGTAAATATTGGAGGAGACGGCACAAAGCTAGAAATCTCCACTGGGGCTACAAGTAATCATTGTAATGCAACACTTGCACTACCGGGGGCTAAAAACTCAAAGTGTATGGTTGTGGCCAAGAACAGAAAGTATGTTTGGGTAGAAGGGGAGTTCGATGGACGAAATACTCAACTAGCAGTACATATGATTTATTTTCACACGACGAATTACTCAACGATCCATAATAGTAAGGTTTATGATTCTGGTGAAACAGGAATAAACTTTAATGCTGCTGGAAATAATAAGGTCTCTGATGTCGAAGTCTATGAACATGAGGTTGGAGGAAGTGCCAGTATTTATCTTCAGGGTGGATCGAATGATAATAAGTTTTATAAATGGGATGCCTATGAAGGGAATGTTGGCTTATGGATAACGGGAAGTTCTGTAAGAAATAATTTTAAATCCTTTCGCGTTTCCCATCATCAAGATACAGGGATTTATGTAGATGCCAGTAATCAAAATAAATTTCAAGATGGGGTCATCACGGGGACTGATAATACTGCCACTGTAGGTCTTGGGTTTCATACTTTTTCAGGTTCACAAGATACTGTTGTTGTTGGACTCACTTCATTTAATAATTTTATAGCCACAAATATTGATTCCGGTTCTGGAAATATTATGTTGAACACAACATTAGCCAATGGCTCAGATACAGCTGATGGCGGTTTATTAGTAGATGGTACGTCTACAAATAATAGTTTCTTAAGACTTGTATCCGTTAACAGTGCTGGGAAAGGTGTTAAATATGATTACAGTGGATCTAATACTAACAATGCTCAATACGATCTTTCTCTTGCGAGTAACGCAATTAATGGAATCCAGCTAACTGGGGCAGGGGCCCACCAAGATTCATTTCAAGGTATACTCGACTTTCAAGGAAATGGTACCGACTGTAATGGTGGGGGAACTAAGGGGCTTAGTAATAGTTGTACTGATACAACTGGAGGGTCGAATATTTTTACATACGATTCTGCAAGCGGACTTACAGGGGCTTCTTCCTTTGTTGGTAAAGGTGCCACCTCATCTTATGCGGCACTTAATGGAACCAACGCTTGGATTAATGGCTTTAATCTTTTTCAAGGGTATGGAGAAGATGGAACCGGCTTTGGTAATCGTGGGCCATGCGAAACGGGAGATACCTGCGCAGTATATGACTGGGCACTTCAATCAAGTGACACTGTTTTAAAAGGGCTTTTCTCGGCTCCTCCTTCAACTAATTCAGCTTCAGACAATATTACACATATTTTTACAGGCAGTGGTTCTCAAAGCATTTTAAGATACGCCGTTGAGGTTAATCCACTTGATTATCATACCTTCTCTGGAGATCAGGATGGTCTTTGTGAAAATGGAGAAGTTTGCGTAATCAACCCAAATATAGGTGCTTATCAAGGGCACGGGACATTAGTAGATACTCCTGCTGATATTTCAAGTGGTACGCCGTTTAATAATATAAAACTTTTGCAGTGGGATACCAATGGTTACTAAATGGATTTTAACATTCAGTTTACTACTTTCATTTTCACTTAGTGCTCAAGTGGGCGAAGATGGTGTTGCTAGAGTTTTAAGGCTTCGAGGGGAAGTTTCTGCTGTAAGTAAAGAGGGTGTAAAATCTAAACTTAAAAAATTAGATTGGTTAAAAGAGGGAGTGCGAATTGAAACGGGAAGTAGAAGTTTTGTTCGAATTGCTCTTTTAGATAAGTCTCAAATTAATATTGGCCCGAACTCAGCATTAGTGGTGGCAAAATCAGGGATCAATAAAAAATCAGTCATTAATTTAATGAGAGGAATGCTTAGGACTAAAGTTATGAAGGACCCAAATAAATCCGGAGACACAGCTAAGTCTAAGTTTTATATTCGAACTAAGACTGCTGCCATGGCGGTTAGGGGAACTGACTTTCAAGTTATCTTTAATGAGAGGACCCAGATTACAAACCTTTTAACTTTTGAGGGTGAGGTGGTCTTCGTTAAATCCTCGGAAAGAGAATTTATTGAAAATATTGATTATGAAAGGCTTGAAAAGCAAGTTAATCAAAATACATCTGTTCCCGTTAGAGCGGGGCAGTTTTCAATTGCTCTAGTTAAAAAACAGAGGGTTTCTCTTCCTACGAGGATAAATCCCATTCAGCTAGATGCCCTAGAGAAAAATAAAGATTTAAAGTTTGGAAATAAGAAGCCTAGAAAACTTTCAGATACTAATATTCAAGATAATGCCAATGTTCTACCGGGTCTAACGTCAAAAGAGGTAACCTCGGTGGATTCAAATATTGAAAAGCAATTAAAGGACTCTTTATCTGAAAAGCTAAAAGAAGAACTTTTAAAAGATAAGAAGTTTGAGCAAAATATTGAAAAGAAAACGGAAGGTTTTAATAATAAAGAAACGGGAGAGTTTGCTCCTTCGGCAGGGGGATTTGTTGACCTCGATACAGGTCACTATATCGCACCACCAGAAGATGCTCGTTACGATGAAGTGACAAAAATGTATATCCCACCGAAGAACTTTGGAACAATTGATCTTGATACCGGAGAGTATATTCCACCAAAAAATGAAGATGGTGAGGGAAGAGGACCTGATTCTGAGGGTAGTGAAGTAATTGACTATAACGGACATAGCGAAGATACTTCCGGCGTAAGCCCTGAGGTCAGTGAAGAAATTCAAGAAGAAATTGCTGCAGAAATTGAAGAACAGGCTCAGGAAGCGCAGGATGAAGTTCAACAAGAAGTTGAGCAAACCAGTACGAGACTTGAGGTTAACGTAACTGTAGAAAATTAAACGAAAATTGTTAGAATGGGGACATGACTAAATGGCATGTCCTAATCTTTTCAATTCTGTTTTTTGGCGCCTCACAAGCTCGCTCTGAAGATATCCTCTATAAGGTCGTCAAAAAAAACTCCCTATCCATTATCTCCAAAAAGTTTTACGGAAGATTGGATTGTTGGGGCATCATTTTTAAAGCAAATCCCCATATTAAAAATCCAAATATCATATATGCCGGAAGAGAATTACTCATTCCCGAAATTGATGAATGCCGAATTGAAAACGATACTGAAAATTCTTTTATAAAAGAGAACGCTCAGGTTCGTGGTGGTGAAAGGAAAGGAACCGTCGTCTTTAAAATTTTTAAAAAAGATGAAGTTGTTAAAAATAGTGAGATTAAAACTGAAGATAAGGTAGTAAAGATTAATAATAAGCAAGCTGACCTACTCGGCACCGCTCTTGATTATTATCGAAAAGGACTTTACCCAAAAGCTTTTGAATTATTAAAAATTCGAAATTACCCAAAAGACATGTCTCCCATTGTTCACTATTGGAGGGGACTTTGTTTGGCCAAAATGCAGCGCTACCCAAGGGCCATTAAAAATTTAGTTATTGCAAAAGAAAAAGGAGTGAAGGCAACAGATATCGATTATGAAATCGGGCAGGCTTACTACTCCAATATCAATTATGATAGCGCTGTCGGTTACTTTAAAGCATCTATTGTGAAGAACTTTAAAGTTCTTCTTTCTATTTATCATATTGCTTTTATCCACCAATTGCTTGATGAATATGAGGCCTCTGAAAAATTCTATTTAAAATTGTCTAAGGAAAATAATGTTTCAGATAAGTTAAAGCAAATTGCCATCTTCGAAGCGGCAGAAATGAATTACCAAGCAAGAAGAAGTGAAAAGAATATTGCCAAAATTGTTGAATATGAAACTTTGCCTCGAATGGAAGAAGCGCTTGAGGTTGATGATTCGACAAACTACTATATAAAAATCAAGGCTAGGATTTATCAGTTAAAAGATAAATACGACTTACATCCTAAACCGATCACTCTTGCTAACGGAAGAAAACTTCCTCGAAAAAGATGGGCCTTAAAGATCGGACAGTCCTCAGGAAAAGATAGTAATGTTTTATTTGAAGCTGATGGAGCAACTTCTCAAGTAGCTAATAAAGGTTCTTTGTTCACAAGAGTCTTTGCTTCAGGTCGTTACACAGCAGTTCCTCTAAGCAATAAAAGAGTTACTCTCACACCTAGCCTAAGACTTAATAAAATTCATCATTATGAGAGAAATCTTGTGGAGATAAAAAAGAACGACTCTCATAGTATTAAAGGGTCCCTGGAAGGAACCTATGAAGGAAATATAAAAAGTAAATCTATTAGTACCCTTTTAGGAGGAGCTTACGAGTACACGGCTAAAGATATTAATGGAAACGAAGATATCCAAGAGTATGGAACCTCAACGAGTTTTTGGGTTGGATTAAAAGGAAAAGTTTTTGGAAAGGGAAACTCGTCAGTAAAGTTTAGGATTCGAAATTTTAAAGGGCATAGATCTGGTCTAGATTCCGATAAGACAACTCTTATCCTTTCTCATTTTCATTCTTTTAGTAAGTCTCGGTATCTCTATACTTATTCAGACTTTACGTTCACAGATTCTAATTTGAATTCTTCAACAACGGATAAGTACCTGCTGGCCGCAGATCATGTCTTTTCAAATTTTTATAAAAAACTATCTTTTTGGACGAGTGGAAGTTTTGCCTTAATTGAACCTAAGCTTCAAAAATTAACCCGCGGGACTGAAAAAGAGATCTCACTAACGGTTAAGCTTGCGAGAACTTTCTATCAGAATATTGATGTTGGCCTAAAGTTTAATTATTTAAAAAATATGTCTGAAGATAAAACACTCTACGAGTATTCAAAAAATACTTCATCTCTAGAGCTCTCTTATAAATTTTAGAAAATTAAATGGTGGTCGTGACAAGGATTGAACTTGTGACCCCTGCCATGTCAAGGCAGTGCTCTCCCACTGAGCTACACGACCAATTAGGAAGCTCTAAATTTAGGGGCTTGTATCATAACTGTCAATTTTGTTGCAATGCTCCCCAAAAGGTACCTGGCACTTTTTGAGATGATGGATGTCATCTCTTTTTTGATGACGTATATTAGGGCCTCATGAAATCTGGATTAGAGAGGACATTGACAGGCTTTATCTTTCATCAGTTAAAGCGATTTTGGGGATATTATATTGGGGCCATCGTCGCCTTATTTTTAACTCATTGGACGAGCTCCTACTTACCTCAATTAGCAAAAGAGTTGGCAGAACTTGTAGAAAGTGGGGCTGAAAACTTTAATACAACTCAGTTTTTTTGGTTAGCTCTTGGGATCATCATCTTTAGAACCAGCTCAAGACTCCTCTTTTTTTATCCTGCAAGAGTGATGGAAAGAGATATTCGAGTTGATATCTTAAATGGACTTGAAACCTCTAGGCCTGAGCGCTACCAAAAATTTTCATCGGGACAACTATTTCAAGCCCTTTATGCTGATACGGAGCAAATGCGCGCCCTTATTGGTTTTGCCTTACTTCAGGTAGGGAATATTATTGTTGGTCTTTCGGTTTTAATCCCAAGACTTATGGAGTTTAACCCGGACCTGGTTTTAGCTTTACTCCCCATGCTCGTAGGAACTCTTTTATTTGGAATTATTACGGCGAAGACTCGGCATTACTGGAGACTTGGTGCTGACGCTCAGGGTGAAGTGCAAAACTTTATTATGGAAACATACGCCGGGAAAAAAAGTATTAAGAATTATTTAGCAGAAGGAAGTTTTTTAAGCCTTTTTTCAAATTTTTCTTGGAAAGAACTTGTTTATGCTTATAGAGCTGGTGTGGGTATTTCTTTTTCAATGCCTCTTGTTCCCTTAGGAGTAGGGCTCTCTTTAATTTGGGGGGGCTTTATTATTAAGGCCCAAGGCTTAGGGGCCAGTGCCCTCATCTTTTTTGGCGGCTACGTCTTTTTATTTTTAGAGCCCCTGGCTTTTCTTTCTTGGATTGGGGTAGTTATTGTGAGTTCAAAAGCATCGTGGGATAGAATCAAGAAACTGATGAATAGTCTCGAGGTTCCTGGAGAAAAAGAAATCTTTTTAAAGGAAACGAATCCATTGAAGATAAATGATGAAAGTTTTACGGGGTCCGTGGAGTTTTGGGGCGGCCCACTAGAGCTAAACTTTTATAAATCGAACTGGAATGTCTTTATTGGTAAAACCGGAAGCGGTAAGACTCATGTTTTAAGCCAAGTGGCCTGTCTCTTCTTAGAAAAAGGCATAACTCATTCTTTAGTGGGTCAGGCTCCTTATCTTTATAATGATTCTCTACAGAAAAATATCTTTCTAGGTCATGACCCAAGTGAAGAGGAAATAGAAAAAGCCTATGAACTCTTAGTTCTTTTTGGACTGGACTATTTAGAAGCAAGTAAGGAAAAACTTCTCTCTTTGGAAGTTGGAGAGCATGGGAAAAGACTTTCAGGTGGGCAGGCAAAGAGGCTTTGTTTGGTCCGTTCACTCTTAAGTAAGGCAGAGGTTCTATTATGGGACGATCCTTTTAGTAGTGTGGACGTTATTTTAGAAAAAGAGATTATTACAAAATTAAAAGAGAGTAGTTGGCTAAAAGAAAAGACAGTCATTTTATGCTCTCATAGACTTTCAACTGTGAAGCTTTGTGATCAAGTTTACTTTATCGATAAAGATGAAGGGATGATCGAAAAGGGCTCAACTAATTTATTATTAAAACCCGATACAAGGACTTATGAGTACTTCGAAAAACAGCTTGTCTGATTTTTTCTTTTTTCCTGGAGTCAGGTGGCTTCTTTTTGTCGTGCTAACTTGTTTAGTCTTTTCTTCTGTATTGGGATCTTTTCTACCTGGGTTAATGACGGACTTGGCAGCCAACTATTCAGACACCGCCAAATTTGAAAGCTCTCTGTATACTTTAATGGGTTACTTCTTTCTCGTTTATTTTAATCGTGTGGCCTATCAACTTGGGATTAACCGATACGTTTTAAAACTAGTACAGCAGGTTAGAACCAACGTATATGAAAAATGGTTATTGGCCTTTGAGGTACAGGCCAAAGAAAAGGGAAGAGATAATTATCCTCAGGGTGAAGTTATGTCTCGTATCATGAGTGACACCATGGCCATTCGAGAGTTAATGACTTCAGGAACTTTTGGAATCTTGATTGATATATTTTTTGTTTTAGCCTGTCTTATTTCCCTAGTGAGAATCAATCAAGTTAGCGGGATTTTCCTCGCTGTGACGGAAGTTGGAGTTGCTATTCTTCTAATTTGGGGCGGAAAATATATGAGAAAAGTTTTTCACGATGTTAGAAAAAGTCGTGGAATGGTATCTCAAAGTGTGGCCAATGTCGTGGGAGGTTTAGGGGAGACCTATTTTACTAACCATGGAAACTATGCCTCTAAAACGGCCACAGTGCAGTTCACAGACTTTCTTTATAAACAGTTAAAAGCCAATGTATGGGATGCCAGCTATTACTCCGTGGCGGAATCACTCTATCCCTTGTTATTGGCCCTGATGGTTTTTATTTTTCCACATAGTGGTATTACTCAGGCAGCCGTGATTTTTGCCATTGTCGATTTAATTCAAAGAAGTATCGGACCTATTAAAAATATCGCCGGTAAAATCACAAATATTCAAAGGGCCGCAACTGGAATTCAAAGAATTAATGAGTTCACTGAGGATTTAGCAAAAGCTCCTCGCTCTCCAAAAGATCAAGTTTACCAACCTATCGAGATGCAAGAATTAAGGGTTTCAATTCCTCATTTTCAGTATCACACAAAGCATGAGGAGGATGAAATTCCCTTCCAGCTAACTGATATAAACTTTGTAGGGAAAACCGGTGAGCTAGTTGGCCTAGTCGGACTTTCTGGCTGTGGGAAATCAACAGTACTGAATATTCTAGCTTCCAATATAATTCCAGAAAAAGCAGATATTGAATTATTAAAAACTGATAAGTCCTCCCTTCATTTTCCTGGGGAATCCCTAGAGGAAATTGTGAATTATAGACAACAGATTAGTCTTGTCTCACAGGACTCTCATATATTTACAGAGAGCTTAAGGTTTAATATTTCTTTAAGTAATGATGAAAACTTAGAGTTTGATAAGTTTTGGGCCTGGGTGTGTGAAAAGATTCCTTATCTCAAATCCTGGGGAATTGACCCAGGCGAAAATATCACTCCTGATTCACTTTCTCTTGGACAGAATCAATTGGTCTGTGGACTTAGGGCCTGCTTTTTAAAAAGGCCAGTTGTTCTCTTTGATGAAATCTCTTCGGCTTTAGATTCAGAGCTTGAATTGGCCTTAAGGGAAGTGGTTTTATTGGTTCAGGAGCAGTCTTTAACCATAATTGTGGCCCATAGACTTGAGACTATTTTAGAGGCGAGCCGCATTATAGTTATGGATCATGGGAAGATAATTGCCTCTGGAACACATCATGAGCTTCTTTCCGCTGTGCCGCAGTACCAAAAATTCATGGACGAGATGACCTCCTAGGACCTACAATTTTTAAGCATTTAAGTTCATTAGGAGTTTATACATATGAAGAAGCTTTCATTCGTTTTTATTACTATTTCTGCCCTCGCCATTTGGTCTTGCTCAAAAGAAGCAAAGTCCACCCCAAGTTATGTTTTTAAAAAGGCTCCTGACACTTCCACTGCTGCAAAGTTAAACGGTAAGGCCATAAGTCACGCTGAAATTACAAAAGGTATTGAGGCGGAAATTTATGAAGCTGAGATGAAGTTACATGAGCTTAAAATGAACAAGCTTAAGGCCATTGTTTTAGAAAAACTTATGAATAATCACCCAAAGAAAAAAGGCTTAAGCAATGATGAATTTTTAGACAAAATTATTGCTGCCGGAGCAAAGGTTGAAAAAACTGATATTGATAAATTTGTTAAGGAAAGAAATATTCCAAAAGAACATATTAATGATCAAATGACTGAGAGAATTAAAGGTTTTCTTCTAAGAGAAAAGAAAAAAGAAGCGATTGATGAGTGGGTAAAAACTCAGACTGCCAAGTCACCAGTTGAGGTTTATTTAGCAAAGCCAACCAGACCGGTTTTTGATGTTCAGGCCGGAGATGCACCTTTTATGGGAGCTGCCGATGCTAAAGTTACTATCGTTGAGTTTTCAGATTTTCAGTGTCCCTTTTGCGCAAAGGGTGCCGACATTGTTAATGAAATTAAAAAGAAATATGGAAAAAAAGTTAAGGTCGCTTTCAAAAATTATCCGTTGCCTTTTCATAATCATGCGCAAAAAGCAGCGGAAGCAGGTCTTTGTGTTTATGAACAGGACAAGGCTAAATTTTGGGGCATGCATGATGCTATGTTTGCTGATCAAGCAGGTCTTGCTGAAGAAGGTCTAAAGGCAAAAGTAGGAAAGTTAGGACTTGATGTATCTAAATTTACCCAATGTTTAAACTCGGGTAAGTACGCCGCAAAAGTAAAAGCTGATATGGAAGAAGGAAAAAAAATTGGAGTTAAGTCAACTCCGACCTTTTTCGTCAACGGTATGATGGTTAATGGAGCTCATCCAATTAACGTATTTAGTGAACTTATAGACGCTGAATTAGCGAAGTAGACCCTTTTAGGCGGCTATTCTTGCCGCCTAGGGTAAATTTTTACCATAGGGGCGCTAAGCCCCGAAATTCGATACAATATTCAGAGTGAGCCTTAAAAGGCCATACCGGATTCTTAGGAAGAGGGTCCAAATATATCCAGGAAGGAAATGGAAATATCTGATTACAATGCAAAACTCGCAGAAGCCAGAACTCGGTATAGAGATTCTGCCTCCGAAATGAAGGAGAATCATGCGAGTGAAAAAAGAGCTCTTGAGAAACTTCATAAGAAGCGTCAAGACAAAGCAGTGAAGTCATTTATCAATGCCAAAGAAGGATTAGAAGCACAAAATAAAGCCAATCACGATCGTTATATAGAAAACACTCAAAAAGAAATTCAAAAACGTACGGATCGTTTTGTTAAAGATCTTGGAGCAACTAAGAACGAGTTCGCGAGATCGCAAAAAGAAAATAAAAGTAAATATGATACGAAGTTAAAAAATATTTCCTCTGGGTTTTCAACGCAAATGAAGGAGAGGGATAGGTTAGGAAAACTTAGATCAGAATCAGCGGAGAAACATTTTAAAGAAGCCGCGTTTCAGAATCAAAGAACCTTCGATAAAAACTTATCCGATATTCAACAAAGTAATACAGAAAAATTTAATACCTTCAGAGATAATACACTTCTTGAAAGACAAGATCAGGATAGAAAGCATTTAACTGAAAAGAAGCTCTTAACTCAAGATGCAAGTGTTCGTCAGAATTTAATGAAGAACTCATTTCAAAAAGAAAAACAACGCTTAAGAGATTCCGCCGCTGTTGCTCAGCAGTCGCAAAAAAATCATACGGAAAATCAGCTCGAAAATTTAAGAAATAATAATACTGCTGAAAAAGATAAAATGAAGGCGAATTTTGAGTATATTGCTCAAAATATTACTGACAAAGGAACCGCTGAAGTTAAAAAGCTTCAAGATGAAAATAGAAGGGATCTTGCTAGAAGAGAGGCTCAGTTCGCCAACTCGAGACTTTCATTAGAGCAAAAGATAAATAAGGCCGTAAATACTGGGGAAAGTAATCAGACGGACCTTATGCTTAGAAAAAATAAAGAAGCTTATGAAAATAGACTTAAGAACTATGATCATAGACTTAATAAGATGAACCTATCTCACCAAGGGGATAAGTCTCGTGGTATAGAAAAGCAGCAAGAAGCCCGTAATAACATGAAGATCAAGCATAGAAGAGAGCTTGATAAGCAAGAAAATGTTACTCGAAATGTTCGTCAATATGAGATGGGCCACTTAAAGAAAAAGCATCAAGAGCAACTTGAGGCTGTGATGCAGTCAAAAGATATGGTTGATTTACAAGGGAAAGAAAAAGTAAATTCCGATCGTTTATCAGCTGATATGAAGCTTAAGAATCAAAGAGAAGACCTTATTAGACAAATGAATAAGGCTAATGAAAAACAACAAGACGAAATTAGAGAGATGGCGAAATCTTTTTCTGAAGAGCAGTCTAAGTTTATTGCCAGTGAAAAGAGAACCTCTAATCAAGATAAAGCCGATATTAGAAATAAAATGACACTTGACCGAGCTGTCGCTGCAGCGAGCTTTGAAGATAGAATTCATCAGCTAGAACAAGAGAACAAGAGGCTTGTAGAGAACTATGAAGGCAAGCTTAGTGTTCAAATGAATAAGGCAGCCCGTGAAATTCAAAGACGTGAGATCGCTGAGCAAGAACGTAATAAAGAAATTCAAAGAGCAACAGCTAGAACTCTACAGCAAAAAGATAGACAGGCTTACCTGGATCTTGTGAAGCTAAAGGGTGACTTTGAGAAGCGTTTAGAAGAGCAGCAAAATAGTCAAGAAATCCAACTTACTACTTTAATGAGAAAGTATGAAGATAGGATTGAGCAAAATAATTTGGAAGCTAAAAAGAAGCATGAGCTTGCTATAAATATGGAAAGAAATAACTTCCAAAAGCTAAAAGAAGCCAAAGAGATTGAGATGAGGGCGATGGAAAATCAGTTCAAACTTAAGATCGATAAGCTCAAAAATACAAACCGCAAGATGCAGGTAGTGCAAAGCATGAGAAATGATGCTCTTGAAGCTAGAAAAGCACAAAGCAAAGAATCCTAATCCATAATTAACAAACTATTAGCTTATAGGGCCGTTTTCAGGCCCTTTTTTTATGTGCTAGTGTTTCCCTATATCAAGGAATGAATATGCGCAGAGCAAAAATTGTGGCCACTCTAGGGCCATCATCTGATACGGTTGAAACCATTAAAGAGTTGATTCAGGCGGGAATGAATGTTGCCAGAGTTAATATGAGTCATGGCACCCATGAAGGGCATGCTAAAGTTATTGCCAATATTAGGGAAGCTTCCAAGCTAGCTAACAAAGAAGTTGGGGTTCTTTTAGATCTTCAAGGACCAAAGATTCGTGTTGATAAAGTATCTAAGGCCCTCGATTTAAAAGATGGCGAAGAATGGGTTATTGGGCAAACGAAATTTGCTACAGATAAAAAATACGAAAAGTACAAAGATAAGTTCATCCCTACGATTTATGAAAACTTAGTTGAAGATTGTCATGACGGAGCAAGAATCCTTTTTGATGACGGGCTTATAACTGCCAAAGCTATTAAGAGAGATGGTGATGTTTACGTTATAAAAGTTTTGGTTGGGGGAAAGCTAAAGTCTAATAAAGGTATCAACCTGCCGGACTGTGATGTTTCCGCACCTAGCTTTACTGAGAAAGATAGAAAGGATTTAATGTTTGGCTTAGGAGAGGGAGTTGATTTTGTAGCTCTTTCTTTTGTTAGAAAAAAAGAAGATGTTAAAGAAGTTAAGGCAATCCTTCACTCCCTTAAAAAAAATACTCCGGTTGTCGCAAAAATTGAAAAACCTCAGGCCATCGATAATTTAAGTGAAATTATGGAAGCTGCGGATGTCATTATGGTGGCCCGTGGGGATATGGGAGTAGAAGTTGGAAATCACCATGTGCCTAGTCTTCAAAAAGAAATAATTAGAAAATGTAATGAAAGGGGAACTCCTGTTATAACCGCAACTCAGATGCTTGAGAGTATGACAGATAATCCAACCCCTACCAGAGCTGAGGCCTCAGATGTGGCCAATGCTATTTGGGACGGAACTGATGCGGTTATGCTTTCAGGAGAATCAGCTGCAGGAAAGTATCCTATTGAAGCTGTTAAAATGATGGGGAAAATTGTCCTAGAAGCAGAGCGAACACCAAAAGAAAGACCGTTTCTTAGAAATCTTGATTTATCTAATGTTAATGCGGCGGTAATGGTTGCTGCCTCTATGGTGGCTGAGAAGGTTTATGCAGCTAAGATTCTTTCTGTCACTGAATCAGGAAACTCATGTCAGAAGATTGCCAAGTTTAGACCATCCACTGGAGTCTTAGGGGTAACTAATAAAATAGAGACGGTAAGAAAGATCTCTCTTTACTGGGGTATCGAACCATATTATTTAGTGAATTACAAAGCTGATAGTTTTAATTTCCAAAAAGATGTTCTTCAAAAAGTTAAAGACGACCTTAGTTTAAAAAATGGCGATAAGCTGGTTATTACGAGAGGGGATGGACGCTTCTTTTCTCATGGCTCTTCAAACTCCGTTAAGGTTCATGTGATTAAAGATAGACCCAAAGTCATCGGTGGATCTGATGGGCTTGAGATCGCTAGAGATGATGCGAAAAGAATTCTTTTAGATACAAACCTATGTGCCGGCTGTCAGAACTGTGTTTCAATATGTCCCCATGATATTTGGGGGGTAAGTGATGATGCTGAAAAAAGAACCTTTATCGATGAGTCGAAAATTGGTGCCTGCACCATGGATAATCAATGCATAGACGCTTGTCCTACAGGGGCCATTGAGATTCACCCAAATCATCAGGGATGAGAAAACTTCTAGACCTCGATCAAAAGCTTCTAGAAGATTTAGGCATCGTTGATTGGGGATATACGGAAGAAGCCGTTCCAAAATCTTTTGACCGATACGAGTCCTGGGTCGAAAAAGGAAATCATGGTCCGCTAGGCTATTTATCAGATCACAGAAAAGATTTAAGAAAGAGCCTAGAAGCTGTTAAAGAAAACTTTGAATCTGCTATAGTTTTTCTCTTTTCCTACGCTCCAGAAAAAGCAGCTCTTGAGAAGTTTTATAAAAGTAAGGACTCAAATGGATTAAAAGTTGCTGGCTACTCCGTTTCATTTGAAGGTCATGACTATCATTATAAAATTAAAGAGAAGTTAGAGCTTCTAGGTCACAAAATTGATAAACCCTTTAAGATATCACTCGATATTCAGCCAGTACTTGAAAGAGATCTTGCCTATAGAAGTGGGCTAGGATGGTTTGGAAAAAACTCCATGTTAATTAATAGAAAAAAAGGGAGTTTTAATATGATTGGGGCGCTTCTCTTTGAAGAGAAGCTTCCGATTAGCAAGCAACCTATTGAAACGGATCATTGTGGTCAATGCACGGCCTGCTTTGATATCTGTCCAACTGATGCGATTGACCTCCCAAATCGTCAGATCATCGCAAATAAATGCATTAGTACTTTTACGATCGAGCTCTTTAAAGAAAGTGAAGCTCCCGTTGGTTATGATAAAGCAGACGAGATTTTCGGCTGCGATCTTTGTCAGGATATCTGCCCTTGGAATAAAAGAATGGAGCGAGAGGGAGAGTTCTCTATAGATCATAGCTGGCCTACTCAAAGATCAAAAGAGCTAGTAGAATTCTTTTTAGCGAGACCTCCACTTGAAATTAAGAATGAATTGGAGTCCATGAGTAATAAGGCCTATATCCGAAAATTTAAAGGAACCAGTTTTGAAAGAACCGGTAGACTTGGTCTTTTAAAAAATTTAAAAAAGTTTTTCGCTCTTTAAAAATTTCTTTATAAACCCGGCTGCTTGCTCAGGTAGATGATGGGGAAGTTTCACCGGTTTATCCAGAGTGACTGTATTCCCTTGCTTTGTCAGTTCATCGGCCATTCGCTCTGAACCTCCTTCACCTACAACAACATCATCAGCACCGGTAATAAAGTGAATCCTTTTATTAGAAAGCACAATATTGGTTTTAACTTCATTGATCCAAGGAAAAACTTTTTCGGGGTGAAGCTCATCGCAAACTAGTTGCGCCCTAAGATTTAAAGTTGATTTATAAAAAGGAGAGTTGAATAAGTGCTTGGCACCAACTGGAAGTCTACCTAAACCAACACAAAGTAGAGTTGTTTTTAAATTATCAAAATAGCCTAAGTTTGAGCTCATCATGGCAAGCATGGCGCCCATGCTATGCCCCCCTAAAACAACCGATTCAGGTGACTGACCACTTAGTACCTTAAGCTCCTCATGGGCCTTAATAAAAAGCTCAGGTGAGGCTGATTTAAACTTTTCAAAATCCTTAACTTCAGAAAAATTACCAAGATAATGACCGGGTAAGTCAAAAATGACAGAGGGCATCCCTTCTTCAGCTAGTCTGGTTGGCCAATTGAGAATGCTTCCTTTATGGCTTGAATACCCGTGGCTAAACACCGCTAAGGCCTTAGCAGAGGGCTTTTTAGCGCTTGGGATAAAGGCCAAGGCATTGGTTTTCTCACCCTCATAATCTAGATAAAATTTATGAATTTTTATGTCCTCACTCATTCCATAAGACTATCAAATTACGTTGACGAAGAAAGGCCTTTCTATTATTTTTGTAACCTCAAAATGAAGTTGTGCCCTGATAGCTCAGTCGGTAGAGCAAGGGACTGAAAATCCCTGTGTCCGTGGTTCAAATCCGCGTCGGGGCACCATTTTTGTTTTGAAGTTAAAAAGCCACTTTTCGGAGTGGCTTTTTTTATGTCCAACAGTGCTTTAAACGGTTCTTTAAGCTCATACTCAACATTTTAATCCATTCAATTCCTGGTTCGAGAGTAACTGTTTTAGAAACTTAACCCTCTCTTGTGGTGAAACCTCAGGTTATTGGCACCTCTGGTATTGAAATACCTTGCAAGCTTTTATACACAAGCACTTGATATTACGAGAATAAAGACTTCTTAATAATAGCTTTCTAAGCAAAAAGAAGGATATAACCGATAATAATATCAAATGGTTAAGTGGATTTTTCTCTCTTATTTATTGTTTGGAGTACTACAGATCTCTGTGGCTGAAGATGAGGTATCTACTGAACTTGTTGAGTCAGTTACAGATACGCTAAAGAACTTAGATCAAGTTATTCCTAAGTTTGAAATTGAGTGCCATGCTTCCAAGTCAAGAAGTCTAAAAGACCCACGCCGGGATAGAGATTTTAGAGATCAAGCCGCTGAGCTTATCTGCTCAAGAAAAACTAAAGAAAAGTTTCCTTCTAATATTTTTATTCCAGAATCTGAATCCGATGAATGGATGAAGCCTCTTAGACTTCTTCAGGAGGATAGAGACTATTCATTTTTAAAAGCTATTGAGAAAAATGATTTTGATCTGGCTTATGGAATAATCAGAGAGGGTAAGAATATTGATTTGAAGGAAAAAAATGAACAGGGGCTGACGGGCCTAGAGTTACTACTTCAAAAACAAGATAATCATAATGCTTACAAAATCCTTCTGCTGTTGGGCGGTAGTTTTATTCCAGACTTTAGAGAAGATAAGGTCTCTTCTGATGAAATTAATAAGAAAAGATCCTTTTATGAAGTCTGCCTAAGAAAGGAAGGTATTAGTGGAGCAAGGCTTGGTATTTACAATCAGCTAAACTCATTAAGGTACCTAAACGAAAAAGATTATCCGAATAATATTTATAAAGCCGCCTTGAGCATTAGAGAATCTCATCCGCTCGCTTTTGGCCTAATTAGTAGAGCAGCGAGAACCGTTCATTTAGATAGAAATAAAGAACTTGATACACCTGACCCAGCTAAATATCGTTATGAGCATCATCTTTTAATATCTGAGTTAAGAAAGATAAGAGATGAGCTAGGGACGAGTGAGTTTAAAAGGTCCTTAAAAACTTCTGTTCGAACTATTGATAAGTACAAGGATAAAGAAAGTCTTTCGGAATGGGAAAAAAATGAGTTAGCCAGTGCCGAGGCTTTTGTTAAAGGTTTTAAAGATAAAAGACTGCGTGCATACAATCTTGTTTTGGAACTTAAGGAAAAGCAAGAGGAGGTATTTCCTCGTTTAGTTAACGCCACTGTCAAAAGACAAAAAATAGAAAAGGCACTAGATGGGAAGTCACCCGAACTTACAGATCAATCAACTGTTTCATTAAGTTTATCGAGCCAATTCTCTAGTTTTTTTGGAAATTGGCATGATCACAGGCCTGTTTTATCTGAGTCAATGCAGAATGATCTTTTAAGTAACTGGTTCTCAAACAATATCTCTACTAGAGAAAATGGGGAAGTTGATACTTCTGAAGTTGCAAGTCGCTTGGCAGGAAAGTTTTCTAGTGGGTACTACGCTATGGTTGATGGAATGGATCAGCTTGATACAGAGGCCTATGAGGCACCAATCTTTTTAGAATTAGATAAAGAACTAAATGATGATGATTATCTGGCAAGTGTTCTTCAGGCCTATGAGATAGTAAGGCTCTATGAAGCTGAGGACCTATCACAAGTCTTAGATAAGACACTTGATAGGAGGTACCAGAAAGCGAAGGAGTTAATTAAAGAATATGAATCAAAAGAATCCCTCTACTTAAAGGAAAATAATAAGACTTATGAGAAAAGAATTAAGCTTATTAGTGAGTTATCTAAACGAATGAATACTCGAGTAGAGAGGCTTAAAAATAGTAAGTATGAAAACAAACAAGAGGTATCAAAAGAGGAACTTCGTGAAATTATAAATAGCTCTCTTGCTCCCTATAAGGACTTTTTAGTCTCAACTAAAGAAGATAAGTTGCTTTCGAACTTGATTGAAAATGAGCTTAAGAAATATCCGAAAAGGCCAGCAGGGGAGTTAATAAATAGTATTCTTTTGAAGGCTGGAACCTTTGTTAATAGTGATAAGGCGAGAAAGAACCAGGAAGTTGTTCTTAGAAAAAAACTTATATCTTCGGTAAAACTTGGATCAAGTGAAGAAAAGGATGAGAAGATCAATTACTCTGACCCTACTGAGGTACCTCAAGTTAGACTTGAAATGGCACAGGAATATTGTCAGGAGTACTTTACTAAAATTGAGCCAATTGAAGAGATTGATTGCAGTAAGATTGAAGAATACTTAAATGGCGAGGATAAAGGGCTCTTTAGTAAATTTAAGGCCGAGTTTAGACGCTTTGCCAGAAGACTTCAATCTGAAATCTATAATCCAGTTAAAGAGCAATGGAAGCGTCTATCGAAAGAAGTCAAAAGACAATATCATAGGACTAAGAAGGTTGTAGAGCACCCTAAAAAATATTTAAAGGATGAAGTTATTAGACTTGTCTCTGCTCCGGTTACGCAATTTAGAGTTGAAAACCTAAAACTTGCTTATAGTGCAGTAAAAGGAACAGTCACAATTGGAGTTGCAAATGTGAACTTAGCACTAGATCAACTTGATAAAATATTAGAGCCAGCTCAGGAAGCAATTGGTGAAGTTAATGAGTGGTGTACTAAGCATGACTGTCCTGATATTGGAGTTCAATGTACAGATTACGGAGGATATGTTTCCTGCGTTGCAACTGACTCAAATGGAAACCCTAGCGAAATTCCCACAACGGAAAGTATTGACTGGGATCAGGCCCTTGGTCATATGAAGAAAATGGAACTTCAGGATATGCTTCAAAATATGAAGCTTGATATGGAAGGAATGTTTGAGCGAGGAGAGGAGCATCCGATTTTTCCAGATTTAGCTCAGGTGGAGCAGTACTCACAATTATCTGAAGAGCTGTATGCTGAAGCATCTCGTCTTTCTGATGGGTTCTCAAGAAAACCTGCCAGTAAGGAAGAGGAAGATCGTTATAAGGCAATCATGCGATTCTTAAAAGGAGTGGGAACTGGGGCGTATAACAACATCGCTGATGCCATAGCTTCTCTTGGAAATATTAATCTAAATAATCTTAGAAAGAAGTTTCCAAAAATGGTAGCGAACCTTATGGACTGGATTATAAAGGCAAATATGGATCAAGTTCTTAACAGAATTTCTAATTTTACAGAGGCTCGATTGGATGCATTTGTAAATGGAACTCCAGAAGAACAAGGTCAAATGATTGGAAGCCTCATGGTAGATATTGGCTCGTTTGCAGTTCCAGTAGGTGTAGCAGGAAAATTAGGCGTTTGGGCATTGAGGGCTGGAAAAGGTGGAAAGGCCACTAAGGCTTTCTCCACATTAGTTACTTCAGCTCGAAAATTGGGGATGAGTAAGAAGTTTAAGTACGGTGACTTTACGAGATTCAAACCATCATCAATTAACCCTGTGAAGGTGGGGAAGCAGATGAAACGAAGAGGGTGGACAAACTCATCAATTGGAGAAACTATCAATAAGCCACATCAAAAATTTAAAACTAGGGATGTTAGACATAATTCTAATGGAGCGAGGATGAACGACCCTGCAACTGGATATGTAAATAGAGACGGAAGCTATATTGTGAGAAATGATCGTACTGGGGATATTGTTCAATTGAGTGATAGAAGTGCTCCAAGTGAGTGGTTATACCCTGATTGGCATCCAAAGGGGAAAAAGTAGGAGTGAATATGAAATTTACGGACTTTATTAAAAGCAGAGAAGATCTCTTTTCCAATTTAGAGGTAGCTCTATATAAGGAATTCGAAAGAAGTGTTCTGTTCCGCGGTAATATGATTCTGGTTCCGATTGAGAATGCGGAAAACTTTGTTAAAAGACTGAGAGATTCATTGCTCGCCGTTGCGGGGATAGAGGTATTTAAAGATTCAGATGCGGGCCTAACTCCAGTGGATATTTCTGATTACTCTGAGAGTGAAGCATCCTCATGGAAGGACTTCCAGCTAGAGAGTATTCGTCTATCTTTAGAGTTTTTGAAAATACAAAATAATTCAGAAAAAGTTTTTTTAGAGTTTACGTTAATAAGAGAGAGTGAATGGAGAGATAGTGAAGGCTGAAATGGACTAGGTTTGCCCGGTCAGATCAGTACCTTATTTCTCCCCCCCTCCCTTTCCTTGCCTTGAAAGCTGGAACTGGAACTGCCGGAAGGCTGGGAAAGGTGGAAAAGCGAGTAAAGGTATAGCAAGTCTTTTTAAATACTCAGGGAAACTAGGACTAAAGACTAAAGAGGGAATAAGTGATCTTTCAGATTGGCTTGGTCCAAATATAAGTAAGCTTGTAAATAATGATGCGGGGATGGTGAGCCTTGTTGGAAAATATAAACGACCACCTAGTACTTTAAGTACTTTTAAAGATGCTCTCGTAACTCGTTCTAAAACGAGATCTAAAGGAGGAGGTTTGAGAAAACGTTGGAAAGATAAAAAAGGAAAAATATATGAATGGGATTGGTCAACATGGTAGAGTTGAAATGTATAATAAAAGAGGGAAGCAAACGAAACCTGCGGACCCTACTAGAAAAGTGGAGCCATAAATTGAGCTTTAAAAGGTTTATTTCAGTTTATAATAAATTTGGTGAGAGACCTATTGATCAAATGGAAATAGAGATTAATAAGTTTGATATAAAGTTGGTACAAAAGATTTTTTCGATAGAAGATGATAACCCAATGTATGATGTATATAAGATAGAAAAAGAACATGCTTCTTACTTTAAGGATACTTATAGTTTGAAGTTTGATTTTGAGAAGTTTGATTACTTTCTTGAATGCCATGAAGAAAATTGAAAATAAACATTTAAACTTCTTTCAAGACCAGTACGGTATAGAGCTAGATCTAGATAAGTTTGTCTATTATGTAGAATGTAATGCTTTAGATTAGCTTATGAGAGATTTAATTATAAGATTAATTGATATTGACCTCGTGAGATTAGAAGAAAAGTATTTAAACTGGTTTGAAGGCCATAGAATAGACCCTGTTGAGGTAAGTTTGTTTACTAGTTTTAATTGTACAGAAAAAAGAAAGTACTGGCTTGTTACGAATCATAAGAAGAATTCAGAATCAAATTATAGAATCATCTTCGATGGTAGAGAGAAAAAATTTGGTTTGGAGATGGAAACTGAAAGTGGAGAAAATGTCATGATGGGGCTGTACGGCTCTTTTTTTGAAACTATTAGGTCTATGTAGCTTTTTAATAGGACAATAAAATTATTATACTCGGCATTGATAAGTGAGGAGCCCCTCCACGAATACTTAATGCATTTAAAGATATTTTCAAAGGCTATAAATGAGCATTATTCCGGAGTACTCTGATGCATGGCGAAGGTAAAATATGTAGAGTTTGCGGAAGTCTTCATTATGATTACCCATGGGGTGAAGATGGTTCCTGTGCTTCATTTGAAATATGTGAATGTTGTGGAACAACTTTTGGTTATGAAGATGCTACTATTGTAGCAATCAAGAGAAAACGTAAAGAGTGGATTGACTCAGGTGCTCAGTGGAGAGAACCTCAGAGTAAGCCAGAAGGCTGGAGTCTTGATGATGCATTGAGAAGTATTCCTGATAATTATAAGTAGTTAGGCTACAATATTAAGGATGGCGGTTCGATAATCGTCGACGTCGGGGCACCATTTCTCTTTGAATTTTAAAAAGCCTCAGATCTACAGAAAGCCTTTTTTGTAGTTACTGAGGCTTTTTTGTGCCCAAAAACTAATCATTTCGAAACATCCTTCTAAGAGATTTTTGATTGCTATAACGGCTATCTCTTGGCCTTGAATTTTTGGCGTATAAACTTTTTTGGCCGTAAGATTTTCTCTTCTTAAATTTTCTATTTTTATACTTTCTTCGCTTTTGCTTTAGTTTTTTCTTTCGATCTGTAAGATCAAAGCTAATCTCTTCGTCAGTTGAATCAACTGAAGGAGATTTTCTTAAATGTCTTAAATCGATATAAAAAAAACTAAAGATCCCAGCGGCTAAAATCGCTAGTGATCTCATAAATACCTCAAACTAAAAATTGATAGGAATTAATTTAGATAAGTTCGAATGTATTCACGGCGATCACCTCAAGTTAGTTTGAATGGAAATTGATTTAAAAGAGAATTTAGGTGATTAGTTATTCATAATAATTAGACTTTAGCATAGGTTGAAATTTGGATCAAACAATGAAAAAGTACTTTGTAATTATTTAAAATCACAGGAGTGAATATGAGCAATTATGTCGATAGTTTTTTAATTCCCGTTCCTAAAGAGAATCTAGGTAAATACGAAGAGATGGCTCGTTTATCGGCCACGGTATGGAAGGAGCTTGGAGCTCTTGATTATTTTGAATGCATGGCAGACGATGCTCCCGTAGGTGAGGTCACTTCATTTCCAAGAAGTGTCGATCTAAAGGACGGGGAGATCGTTATTTTTGCCGTGGTTACTTATAAAGACCGAGCTCACCGAGATGAGGTTAACGAAAAAGCTTTTAAGGACCCTAGGCTGGCCGAAATGATGGACCCGACAAATCTTCCATTTGATGGTAAGCGAATGATCTGGGGTGGTTTTAAAAAGTTTATTTAGGAAGTAAGTAAATAAAGACTTCACTTCCAGGGCCGACGATAATTTTATCTGACCTTTTCCTATATTTGAAACTTTGGACATCAAGTGAGAACTCACGGTTAGGAATTTTGTAAAAATGGAACCTTCCAGAGTTATCAGTTTCAGTGGAGCTTAAAACATTTCCTTGAAAATCTTTTAAAACGATTTCAACAACGGGGCAGAACTCATCTTCTGCCTGTCCCTTTTCTAAGAGAAAGCAAATACCTCTAATTCCTTTTCTTCCATCGATATTAAAAATTTTAACAGTACGACCCACATTTTCATCTCGAGTTGGATAGTCGATCATTTCATCCGGAGCCGTGACAGAGTTGATCATCGGTTTTTTCTTACTATTCGAGCAAGAAAAGAGAAGGGAACAAATAAGGATTAAGAGTATTTTATTTTTCATTTTCGGCCTTTAAGTTTTTTATCCTAAGCAAAGCGAAACTGCGATTAAACAAGTTTATTAATTTGTGTCGAGTTGGCAAGGTATAAGACTCAAAGCGACATCGCTGCGTTGCCGCCTTGAGTCTCATCTGACGATTGGCGTAAAAAAAAGCTAAAAATAAATTAGACTTTATGAGAGTTCCGGACGCTAATAGACGTGAGTCTTTAGTTATAACTTAGCGTCGAGGAAAACTTGAAAAAGGTAATAGATGTTAGGAATGCTTCTTTAAAAGATATTCCTGAAATTATAAAAGTCGTTAAACAATCTTACGGAGACCAGGGGACCTATACTCCTGAGATGCTACGCGGGCAAATAAGCAACTTCAAAGAGGGATGTTTTGTTGTCATAAAAGACGGAAAGATGATTGCGTACTCCGCAAGTCTTATCCTTTCAGAAAAAAAAGCTCTATCAAAACATACCTGGTCTTCAATAACAGCTGACGGATTCGCATCGACTCATGATGAAGATGGTGATTATCTTTATGGGTATGAAACTTGTGTTCTTCCAAGTGAACGAGGAATTCGTATTGGGCAAAGAATTTATAATGCTAGAAAAGGCCTGGTTAATTTTTACCAGTTAAAAGGAATTGTTTTTGGAGGGCGAATTCCCCAGTATTCAAAGAAAAGCCGAAAAATCAAAACTGTTGAAGAGTATATTGAGAAAGTTAAAAATAAAGAGATTAATGATTCAACTCTTGGATTTCATCTAAGAAGTGGGTTTGAGGTATTAGGGGTTCTAAAGGATTATCTTCCTAACGATCATGAAAGTAAGGGCTACGCCGTTCACTTAAAATGGGATACTCCAGAGTTTGAGGCCGTCTACACGGAAAAAAATAAACCGTTTCGAAAGAACTCTGCTCGAATTGTTTGTGTTCAGTACAAGCAAAGGGCCGTAAAAGACTTTGAAGAGTTTGCAAAAATTGTAGAGTACTATGTTGATGTTGCTGGGGACTATAGAGCAGATTTTTTATTATTCCCTGAGCTTTTCACTATGCAGCTTCTTTCAATTGAAAATGAGGAAGTTGAACCTTCCGTGGCCATTAAGCGTATGACCAAGTACACGGATAGGATCAAGGAGCTCTTTCAATCTTTGGCCCTTCGGTACAATGTCAATATTATTGCTGGCTCTCACCCTACAGAGGTAGGAAATAGCGTTCGAAATATTTCGTATATATGTTTGAGGGATGGAAGTATTCATGAACAACAAAAAATTCATCCCACTCCCGATGAAAAATATTGGTGGAAAATTGAAGGTGGAGACGAAGTAAAGGTTATTGATACAGACTGCGGACCGATTGGGGTTTTGGTTTGTTATGATAGTGAATTCCCCGAACTGACGAGACATTTAGTTAATCAAGGTGTGCATTTTCTTTTTGTTCCCTTTTTAACAGATAACCGTCAAGGTTACTGCCGAGTTAGGTATTGTTGTCAGGCCAGGGCCGTTGAGAATCAAATCTATGTGGCCATTGCAGGAAACGTTGGAAACTTACCGAGAGTTAAAAATCTAGATATTCAATATGCTCAAAGTGCTATCTTTTCTCCTTGTGACTTTCCATTTGCAAAAGATGGAATTGCAGCTGAGGCCACGGCCAATGTTGAAATGGTAACCATCGCTGACGTTAGAACAGATATTCTTCTTGAAGCAAGATCACACGGTGCGGTTCAAAACTTAAAAGATAGAAGACATGATCTTTATTCAGTCCGTTGGCATAAGTAATTACTTATGCCGCATCAAGTCCCAAAAGGTAACTGGCACCAGTTTTGGTTTCCCTTCGCCCCTTGCATCGCAAGAAAACTCCAACTTGACTCCTAAATGACGCGTTTTTTTTGGCACGTAGATTGCTTTTAAAAAAGAAACAACAAATTGATTATGAAAATCAATCAAAGGAGAGAGAGATGAAAATTTCAAGTATGAAAAGTTTTATAGTTATTGCGGCAACCCTTTTTGCGAGCTCAAGTTTTGCAAATCAAAATAGAAGAGTTGTTTTAGAAATGGGACAGGGAGGAGAGCACTATAGAGGTCAGCAGACCTTACCACTTAAGAGGATGATTAAAGCACAGCATCCGAATATTCGGTTAGATCGCTTTGACCTATTGAAGGTAAGAGTTGTAGGTAAATCTAAAAGAGGAAATGGAACCGCCACTCTAACAGTGGGGCAACGAGCTTCTCATCCGGTTTATTTAAATGGAAATAGAGATGATTTTCATGTGAACGCTCCTTATACCTGGGATCGTCATGTTATTCACAATCCAAAAAACAATAGTAATGGTCCTTGGCAAATTCAACTTCAAGGAAATATTAAAATTAAAAGAATTGTCGCTGTCTTAGATAGAGCGATTGTTCAGCCTCCGCGAAGAGTAGAGGCCTCCTGTAAAGTAACCCTTGAAACCCTTTGGGGATCGGATATTAAAAAGTTTCGTGCTACTGCTTTTGGAAGAACCTCCCATCACGCAAAACAAAATGCCTGTGATGAAGCAATGAGGCAATGTAGAAACTCAAGACTGAACGTAAGACTTACAAAATGTTCTGTTAATTAATCACCTTATTGGTCACTGGCTTTAAGCTGGTGACCAATTTTTTTCCTATAGTTAACCTTCTTCTGACAAAGCTTTCTTTTTACATTTCTAAGATCATTCAGTGTGGAATAATAAAACCTTTCTTAGATGGATAATTGTTTTATCTGTTATTCATTTTTGTCTCTTAATGATTAATATTAAGGAAGAGGAGGTTTCAAAGCCCGCTCCTAGGGAGTTAAAAGTTCAACTCTTTAAGGCCATGGAAAAAAAGAAGTTAAGAAGAAAAATGTTTGGTCTAAAAGCCCTTCAAATGGGCGAAGGCTTTAAGTTTGCTCCTTTGGTGGAGGAGAAGGGAGTCGATTTTGGTCGCGGTGGAGGTATTACTGAGTTTGTTAAAGGAGAAATTCAAACAGGGCTGTCTCATATTGGTATCAATGGTTTTGTGAAAGCAAATATAAAGCTTAATAGTGAGGGGCGACTAAATATGCGAGTAAGTCGATTCACCTCAGATAGTCTCTTGTTAAAAAAACATGTTATTGATTTTTTAAAGAATAAAGAAAAATTGAATAGACCCTTTTGGAAAAACTTAGGGGCGGGAAGTAGTCTTTTGATAAAATTCTTTTTTTTAGAAAGCATTAATACTAGAGACTTAGCAAGTGACTTTGCTCGTCAAAGTTTTGTAAGTGATGATGGATTAGTGATTTTCATATATAAGGATGTGAAGTCTTATAATTATGGAAACTCGATTAATCTTTTGGAACTTATATGAATAATGCGATTGAAAACCTAGTTGAACTGGCCAAACCTTTTTATGAAGGACAGAGCGCGGATCACGACTTTGATCATATTAATAGAGTGATGCAGCTTTGCTTAAAACTTGGGGAAAAAGAAAAAGCAAACCTAACGATCCTAAAAGCTGCCGCCCTTTTACACGATGTTGTAAGTGTTCCTAAAAATCATCCTAAAAGAACTGAGGCCTCACGTATGGCCGCTGAAAAAGGAGTCGAGTTAATGAAGGAAGCTGGCTTTGATGATGAAGACTGTCGCAAGGCTTTTGACGTAATCTTGGAGCATAGTTTCTCCTTAGGAAAAAAACCTTCGAGTATTGAGTCAGCTATTCTGCAAGATGCAGATCGAATAGACGCTCTTGGTGCCATTGGCGTCATGAGAATGGTGAGCTGCGGAGCTAAATTCAAAGCCAAGTATTATGAGAGTATGGACCCTTTCGCTCTTAACCGGGAATACGATGATAAGAAGTTTACCCTCGATCATTTTTATACAAAGCTTTTTAAGCTTCCTGATTTAATGAATACAGATTCAGGTAAAGAAGAGGCCGCTAAAAGAGTGAGTTTTATGAAGAAATTTGTAGAGCAACTTAAAAACGAAATTTATTTCTAATCTTAAAAATCGCCAAGAATTTAAGGCATTTAAAATCAGAAAACATCCATTAGTTCCAATGGGTTACAAGTTTATCTTAGTATTTTCTAGGTCTTCCTATATGATTGATTTAAATACTCAAGTATTTGAAGACCCTTACCGATGAGAGCTATGTGAGAAAACTAAATCTATTATTTTTGAGTCTAATTTTATGTGGTCAAGCTTTAGCTATTGATCCTCCTCCCGCGATTACGACAACTTCTTCATTGAGTGCTCAAGGTGAAATTTCAACCATCCCGGCAGGCTCTAATATTAGGCTTGTTAATCATAATAAAAATTATTCGAGCTGGTTTCATGAAGTGAGGTTAGTTAATGAAGATAATAAGCCTCTATCGGGTGGGACGTTAAAAGTTTCTCAGTCTTACTTAGCCTCTCAAATGGCCACAACAATTGATAAGAATCTACAGTTTATTGATGAGCAGACTGGGGATACTGTTACCGGTTACCCAGGACAAAAGTACATAGTAGTTGCTTCTAATAATAAGGGTTGGAAAACTTATAAAGTTCAATTCGTCGATGAAGAAGGAGCCGGTGTCGATCATAAAGGGATTCCAACTAACTACCCTCATTACTATAAAATTGATCAACGTATCGCAGACGCGGACCGTTTAAGAAAACCACTCGCGACTTTTGGAAATGTGGTTACGGCCACTGAACAGGCCGGTGCCGCACCTAATGAGCCCTGTGAAGGAAGTAGTACTGCTGTTTCTACTTCTTTAAGGCCAGAGCAAAGACCAGAAAACTTAACAGTGGGAACTATTCCTCCAACTAACCCAGGAGTTAGTTCTTATACTTTTCTTAAAAATAATCGCGCAAAATTAAGAGAAGGTGGAATTAGAAGCTGTATGAATAAAAAAGCTAAAATTGAAAAAGAATATTTAGCTAAACATGATTATGGAAAATTAAATATTTCTCAAAGAGCCAATCGAATTCATAGCGACGCAAAGTCAGTTTTAAGAACAATGAAGCAGGCTTCTGGTTCTAAAAATAATAAATCAAGCAGTAGGTATAAGTCCTATGTGGATGGTCATTATATCGACTCAGTGGTTACTCCGGAAGTTGCCGCTTGTCTTTCTTATCAAGAAACTAAAGGAACACTTAATCCATATGCTGTTAATTACACTTTATGTAATTCAAAGATGACCAGTACGGCCCATGGTCTAGGACAAATGACCAAAAGAACAATGACTGGTCTTAGAAACCTTGAGGGTGGAAAGTCTTTTCCTATGAATACAAAGTATTCAAGTAAGTATAAAGGAATGTCTTCAGCTGATATGCACGCCAAAATGAGCGGCGATGTGGGGATGCAATTTGAAGTTCTTTATAGGTTGTTAAGTAGCAATGCTAAATTTATTCGTTGGAAAAATCGAGGGTTGTCAGACGCTGAAGTTCTTAGAAGAGCGGTAATTATGTATGACAGGGACGCTCAAAGTAAGTACATTAGAAATGTTATTACAAATTGTGTTCCTTGTATGAGACAAGGTAAGAGCGGGGCGGAATGCTACAAGAAAGTAAAATAATTCTAATTCTTTTCTTTATGGTTTCAGTGGCCAATGCTTCAGAGAAAAAGCCAAGCTTTGGAAATGGAGATGGCTGCAAGCTTAGTATTGAAGTTGTCGATAAAACAAATAGGACTATATTAAACTGCCCAAGTTTAAAGTTTAAGTCTGATCAAGAAAATTTAGATAATATGTTTTTAAGATGGGGTTCTTTAAAAAGCTCTTCAGATTCATATATTGTAATGTTTTTTACGAATGGAGTTCATGGAGAGCGGGCCATTATTTTTAATAGAAGAACTAAAAAACAAGTTAATGACATAAGATCTTCCTGGCCTATTGAAATTAAGGGAAAAGGAGAGAATCTTAGCTTAAGTTATAAGATCGATTCCGATGGAGAGGGGAAATACCCTCCACAGACCTTTAAATTCAAATAATTCGTCTTTATTTCTAAGAAATGTATAAATAATCGGTCAATTTCGTCGCGTCGCGTTTGACGGCAAGAATTCCTCTTTGGTAGTTTTCCCTCACACCAAGTAGAGAGGGATGTATGAAACACTTTTTAACTTTAATGGCCTTGATCGCCGTTTTCTTTAGTTTTAATTCTCAGGCCTATGTCTTTGAAGGCAGAGTCGTTAATCAGGGACCTACGCTAGAATGTATGGTTGAAAACTATACCAATCTAAATATTGCTGTTCTTGAATATAAGTTTGAAATGACAGTTAGAAATAACCGAGGACAGGTTTTTCCACTTAATCAAAACCTGGCCTGTGTTAATAATTGTGTTGTGGCTAGAAATAGTTATCAACTACTTTTAGGCGCTAATATTGCTTATAATGTTCTTGCTGCACGGTGTTTTGGGACTTACGTCGTCCTTCCTTAGGCCGTTAGAAAATATCAGAAAAAGTTTTATCTAGAATCGGGGAGTTGATGCTCCTCGATATTTTTCATTTCACCAGGTTCTTGGTTTAATGCCTGCCACACACTACAGAAAGAGAGAAAATTCATGCAAATGATCATCATCGAGGGGAATATCGGTGCAGGCAAGTCTACACTTACAACCCAGCTATCTGAGGCCCTAGGAGCGAAAGCTTTTTTTGAACCAGTTCAAACAAATCCTTATTTAGAAAAGTATTACGAAGATCCAAAGAAGTACGCACTTCCTATGCAGTTTTATTTAATGAGTAATCGTTTTGGATTACATCAAGAAGGAATTGAGCATATTTGGAAAACGGGACAATCTTGTATTTATGATCGCTCGATTTATGGTGATTATATTTTCGCGAAAAGAAATTGGCTTGATGGAAATATGAGTCAGCTTGATTTTGAAAATTACAATAAAATGAGAGAGGTCATGCTTAAGAGTTTAATGGTTCCCCATGTGACTCTTTACCTTGATGCCAAACCAGAGACCTGTCAGAGAAATATAAATATGAGAAGCCGAAACTGTGAGGCTGGAATTCCTCTTGAGTACCTGCAGGGTCTAGACGATCTATACCGTGAGCTTGTCTTTGAATTAAAGCAAAAGGGAAGCCAGGTTGTAGAGATTGACTGGAATGAGTTTAGACCAGTAGAGTATATTCTTGAAAAACTGGAGGAGCAGCTCCCTGGAATATCAAACTCTCATAACCGTGGTTATATTAACGAAATAGCCATTCAGTAACTCTTTACTCAATTATTCTAAAGATTGAGTCATAACTGCCTGGAATTACTAGATAGTTCTAGGCAGATTTTTCCACATTTTTTCAAGCTAAGCCCCTAAAAACCCGAAAAGTTCAATAAGGATTATAGAAGATGAGAAACTGGAGACCCCTTTGGGTGGCCCTAACAATTTTATGTTGTGCCTTTGGCGTGTACGCCGAAGTAAGCAGTTTTTTGTCTCATGAGACAAGCCAGGGATTTGAGGCCGTAGGTACTAAGCCAGAATTTGAGTCGGCCTATTCAAAAAGACTTTCCATCTTTGAAAAAACGAGAAAAACAAAAGCAGAGCAAAGTTCAATTCAACATCAAAAGGATGTGGTCTTATCGGTTAGGGGAAAACTAAAACTCGAATTAGAAAAATCTGGTTTTAGTTTTGTGAACTATAAAAAAGGTGTCATCGATTCCGATATGGGGAAGCTTCCCGAATTTAAAAAATTACTTTATGAAAAAAGTGAAAAATCTGACCAACTCTTAAGCTTTTTAAAACTTCAAGGGGGCGAGAAGTCTAAGAAAGTACTTGCCGAAGTTTTAGAGAAATTTCCAGTAAAGCAAAGAGCGCTTTTAAATCCAGCTTTAAGTAATGACCAATTAAGAGCCTTATTCAAAAAACACCCGGTGCTTCAACATTATCTTCATGAGTTTCCAGGGATGGCCGATCCGCTACACTTTTTTCAAACGGGTCTAATTACTAGAGAAGAATTTAAAAAGCAGCTTCTTACAAATATGTTTCATAACGGACCTCATGCTGGATTTTGGAAATTTTATTCTGAGGGAACAATTCCGGGGTTAGTAGGAAAGGATCCAAAGGCGAAAAACTTTTTTCTTAACACGGCCTATGAGGGAGAGAAAACAAAGAATGGTTTTATTTCTCCTAGGTATCCAGGGCCTCTTTCTTACGAAGGATATGTCCATGTAGTGTTCGATAGGTTAAGTCAGGGGACGAAGGGGGGAGTAGAAAAAATCTTTGCAGAGATTAGAAAGTTTCCAGGGCAATCTGATGTTGAAAAAATGGCCAGTCTTCTTTTTGATAATCCTCCTGGGACTCTGGAACAGTTGTCGGCCCTGTATGATCTTGCTGAAGAAGATCCTTATCTAAATGAAAATGAAAGGAAGGCAATTAAGAAATTAATTCAAGATACTCAAAGTAGACTAAATTTATACATCGCTTTCGTGGCCAGACACTTTGAGTTAAAGATTGAAAAAAATATCCCGGTACTATTACTTAGAACCAATCAAAATGATTTTCTCATTTTTAAAAGTTTTGCGAAGGAGCATACAGTCAAAGATCAAAAGTCAGTGGTCCAAAACATTTCAGATCCCATTCAATTCGGGGATAAGCTCTCGAATCATGTTATTGAACTTCTATCCATCGAAGAATCTAAAAATGGTTATCCCTTTTCAAATTTAGAATAATACTTTTCATACCGAACGAGTCGGTTACTTAGTGTAAGTAAAGATTAGAGGCAGATAGTTTTCTCCTGTAGATAATGGAGGGAGTTTAAAAGTGATTATTGATCAAGGAGGATCTCATGCTTAAAAAAGCACTAATTTTACTTTCCATCCTTTCTGTTCCTGCCACATTTGCTTGTGACATGCACGGAAACACAGGATTTATGCCAGAAAACGATATGCAAATTGCTGTTGGAGACAAGTCAGCCAATGATATGACTGAAGAAAAGTTCAACGCCATTATCGATAAAGTTGAAGCAATTTATTCAAAAGTTGTTAAAGAGAAAAAAGCGATCTTAAAGGTAAAGAGAAAATGGACTAATAATACTGTGAACGCTAGTGCCCAACAGTTTTGGAAGTACTGGATTGTTAATATGTATGGTGGACTTGCTAGACACCCTGACGTAACTGGAGATGGTTTTGCTCTTGTTGTTTGTCACGAACTTGGTCACCACCTTGGCGGAGCTCCTAAGTATACGGGCTGGGCATCTAATGAAGGTCAAGCAGACTACTTTGGTTCTATGAAATGTTTTAGAAGAGTATTTGAAAACGATGACAATATTACAATCGTTTCAAAAATGGATATTGATCAGGAAGCAACGGAAAAATGTTCAGCTGCTTATACAAATGCTGATGAAGTTGCTCTTTGTGAAAGAGCCGCCATGGCCGGAAAATCGCTAGCAAAACTTCTTAATAGAGGAAGGTCTGTAAGCTTTAAAACTCCTGATACTTCAGTTGTAGATCAAACCAATAATAAGCATCCAGCCGGTCAATGTCGTCTTGATACTTACTTTCAAGGATCACTTTGCGATAAGAGCTGGGATCTAGAAGTTGATCCAAAAGATCCTACAAAAGGTGTTTGTAATAGATCAGAAGGTCTAAAGACTGGTGTTCGCCCACTTTGTTGGTACAAGCCAGCTGATTCTTAATTAGAAAAAGTTTATAGTGGTCAAGGTTTCATGGCTTTGACCACTTCTTCATTCTTTCTTAAAATAATTTCTATGATTCTTTTCTTTTTTCAATTTATTAGTTTAAGTTTTGCCCAAGTTGACTTAAGTCATACAAAGTTCTGTCACAATCTAACCAAGCTTGTAGAACAGCTCGCTAGAACTAGCACTAATAGGGGTCTTATTGATCGAGCATGTAGAGGCGGCGATGGAAAAGCTTTCTATACTCTATTAGAAAGAAATAATAAATTGCCACCTATTGCTAAAACAAACTTGGCTAAAAAAGGTTGTGATAGGGGCTATACTCCTGCTTGTGTTTATCTATCTAAGAATATTAACTCCGCTCATAACCCCCAAAAGACGGTTAAGAACTTAAAGGGGTCATGCATTCAAGGAAGTGTTTCAGCTTGTGCCTCACTTGGGATTATCCAAAATAGAGAGGGAAAACTTAAAGACGCTTTAAAGTCCTTTAATTTTGCTTGTGAATCCGGAGATGGTGAATCTTGTTATATGATGGGCAAGATTTATGAGAAACAAGGTCGAATGAAAAGTGCGATCAAGATGCATAAATACTCATGCGATAAAAAAGGAATGGCCAGGTCTTGTCTTGTCGTCGGAAAAGATTTTCAAAAGAGTAAGGGCAGTGATAAAAAGGCAATCTACTTTTACTTAAACAAGGCTTGTAAAGGGTCCATTGAAGAAGCATGTTTTCTCTTAGAAAAACTTTAATCTTACTATATATTTTCAGCTCATTTGATCTTTACGCTCAAGCAACTGGCTCAATGTTAAGAGATGAGCTTCCGCTTTGGGAAGCTGGACTTGGTGTGGTGGGTGGCTCAATTCCCGACTATCCAGCCGCTGGGCACTCGACCTTTCATACAGTTCCGATTCCAACTTTTGTTTACCGGGGAAAAAGGGTTAGAGCAGACGAGGATGGAGGACTTAGGGCGAGGTTTTATAAAACAGATTCTTGGGAATTTGATTTAAGTCTTGGGGGAAGCTTACCGGCTAATTCAGATGAGAATGCTGAAAGAAAAGGTATGCCAGATCTTGATACCATGGTCGAAATTGGCCCTACATTTATTTGGAAAATTATTAAGCCCACAAAAGCCAGTCCCCATAAGTTAATTTTAAGCGTTCCACTACGAGTTGCCATTAGTACAGACTTAAAACATTGGAATACAAGGGGGCTAACTTTCAATCCGGTCTTAGTTTATATGCGAGAAAGAGTTTTCCTGCCAACCATGACTTTTATTGCAAGTATCGATACCCGTTTTGCTAGCGATACCATGATGGATTATTTTTATTCCGTGAGTTCTAATTTTGTAACATCTGCAAGACCAGCCTTTGAAGCAAAGCCCGGTTATATGGGAACAAGTGTGGCCCTTGGAATGAGTTATTTGTTAAAAAATAAATATAGTTTTTTTACGGGGGTTTATCATTCAAACCACTACGGAGCGAGCAACGAAGATAGTCCGCTCTTTGTGAGAAGAAATAATACGGCCTTGGCCGCAGGAGTTGTTTGGTGGTTTTTGGAGAGTGATAGAAAAGGTGTTCAGTGAGTCAAAATGGCCTGTTGCAACACGTAGGCCTTCTTAAATATCAATCGCTTAGGGTTTGGCCTTAAGCGTCGCTAACAAAAACTTAATTAAAAAGTATAAGACAGAATGTAACAGGCCTCCTAAAATTTATAGGTAAGTTTAGAAAAGGAGTTCTAAATGAAGTTTGTTAGTGCCAATGGATTGGCTTTTATCGTGATGATCGCATCACTGAGTTTTTCACTTTCTTCAAATTCCCAAGAGTTAAAAGAATATAAGGCCGGTAGAAAAACTATCTCGGTTGCTTCCTACAATGCTGAAAATTTATTTGATGAAAAGCATGACGAAGGTAAGAACGACTGGACTTACTTACCACTTAAAATAAAAAGAAAATCACCTAAGGTTAAAAAATACTGCGAAAGGCTTCGCAATTATTACTACCGCTTTAATTGTCTGAACCTAGATTGGAGTTTAGAAAATCTAGAAGGAAAACTTAGAAACCTTGGTCGCGTAATTAAGAAAATGGACCGTGGTCGTTCACCGGATATTATTGTTCTACAGGAAGTAGAAAATTTTCGTGTTTTAAAAATGCTTAGAGATGTTGCCCTTAAGGGTGAAGGTTATAAAGAAATCGTTCTTATTGAAGGACCTGATAGTCGTGGTATCGATGTAGGGATTCTCTCCAAATTTCCTTTGGCCAAAAAAGCAAAAATTCATCATGTGGATTTAGCTCCACATTTTCCAAGAAGGCCAAATACTCCTCAAACAAGACCAATTCTCGATGCTACTTTTGATATTGGAAAAACTAAATTAAGAGTTCTAGGGAATCACTGGCCTAGCCAGAGTCATGATGATGAGACTCGCGAGATTGCGGCTCAAACCCTCTATGATGCCGTTAAATACTCAAGATATCCCACAGTGGCCTTGGGGGATTTTAATACTCATCCAAGCGATAGACCTCATGGAATTAATCTTTGGATTCACGACCGCTCGTCTAGTCGCTTCTTTTTTGATGCGGAGCGAGAGGCGTATAGAGAGCCATACCCTCTCTTAAAGTCTGGAAATAGGGGGACCCATCATTATCAAGGAAAGTGGACTAGCCTAGATAAGATCTTTGTCCTTGAAAACTCGTTCAAAAGAGCCTGCTCTAAATATAGTACCTGTTTAAGACCAATCTGGAGTAGTTTCCAAATCGTTAAGAAAAGTTTTATGCTTCATGATGTAACTTTCAGAGATCCGGAAACCGGGGATGAAGTGACGTACTATGATGTGCCTAAGCGTTTTGACGCTGAGTCTGGAGAAGGATACTCCGATCACCTACCTGTCGTTCTTCGTATCGAAGTCAAATAGTTACTGACTAGATAAGGGGTTATCGAAATGAAATTTTTAAGCGTAGCTTTACTACTTGTAAGCTCGTTTGCCTTTGCTGGAAATTATCCAAGCGATTGGTGGCGTGAAGTTCCAAGGGACCAGGGAAACCGCTGGGAGATTCTTCCACAGGAAGCTGGAAAAGGTGAAGTCATTCTTTCAAAGCGCACGGAATTAGGAATTTTTTCAAACTTAGGTGCGGCAGATTTTGAATTCGAAGGGGTTGAATACGCTTCTGTTGAAGGACTTTGGCAAAAGTTAAAATATCCAGATCCAAAAGATCGAAAAGATCCTCGTCATAAACTGACCTATCCATATACAAGAGAAGAAGTCTCTAGACTTTCTATGTGGGAATCTAAAAGGGCAGGGGATTTGGCCAATGCCATTAATAAGGCGGCGGGAATTAAGTTCGTCTCTTACCGCGGAAAGAGATTTGATTATAAAGATATGGCCGAAGGGTCTCAGTTTCATTACAAGCTGATACGCGGGGCCATGGAAGCAAAAGTTTTTCAGAATGAAAATATTAAGGACCTTTTACTAAAAACGAGGGGCCTAATCCTAAAGCCCGATCATAAGATCAAATCCAGTAAACCACCTGCATATAAATATCATGATATTTATATGGAAATTCGTTCAAACCTTTAGGTCTCTCATGAAAAAACTAAATTATTTATTTTTGCTCTTTATTTTAACAATAGCTTCATGCTCTAAAAAAGATAAAGCACCTGTAGTTGCACCTGAACCGAATAAGCCTCAAGTTAATGAAATTCAAAAGAAAGCTCCTTATGTAATTCTTATTTCATTAGATGGCTATCGATATGATTATACTAAAAAGTATAGACCTCTTAATATTCAAACCTTTATAAAAGGGGGAGTAGAGGCAGAAGGGATTATTCCTGTTTATCCCAGCTTAACTTTTCCAAACCATTACTCACTGGTCACTGGGATGAAATCAGAAAATCACGGAATTGTTCAAAATAAATTTTATGATCCTAAGCGAGACGAAACCTATCATTTTATGAAGGCCACAGGAAAAGATGGATCTTGGTATACAGGTGAGCCCCTTTGGAAGACGGCCATGAAGCAAGGTCTTAAGACTGCCTCTTTCTTTTGGGTTGGTTCTGATGCCAAAGGAAACCATCCTGACTTTTGGAGAAGATATGATGGAAGAGTTGCTAAGGATAAAAGAGTTGATCAAGTACTAGATTGGCTAAAGCTTCCATTAGGAGAAAGGCCAAACTTTATAACACTTTATTTTTCTGAAGTGGACTCGAGAGGACATAAGTACGGACCAGATTCACCTGAAGTTGCTAGAGCTGTTATGAATGTGGATAGCGCTATTGGGCGTCTTATGGACGGGCTAGAGGAAGTTAATTTACCAGTTAATGTTATTATTGTTTCTGATCATGGTATGCAACAGCTCTATAAAGATAAAGTGGTTTACTTAGATGATTATTTAAAGGATACGACCGGTGTTCGTATTGTTGGTGGTGGCGCGCATACAAACCTTTATATACCTAATAAAGAAACGCGAAATAAGGTTTATAAAATCTTAAAAAATGTTGATCATATTAGCGTTTATAAAAAAGAAGAAGTGCCAGAGCACTTTGGGTATAAAAATAATATTAGAATTGGGGACCTGACTGTATCAACTCATGCTCCCTATTATCTAATTAAGTCTAGAGCTTCTGGCCGGGAGCCCAAAGGGGCAACCCATGGATTTGAACCGCTAAAGACTCCAAGTATGAACGGGATTTTTTATGCAAAAGGCCCAAATTTTAAATCTGGACTTAAGATAAAAGCGGTGGAGAATATTCACGTTTACCCCATGATTCTTGAAATTTTAGGTTTAAAATTAAATCATAAAATCGACGGTAAAGCTGAGGTCTTAAGACCAATTTTGGTAGATTAATATGTTAAGTGAAGTCGATTTAGGCCAAATGGTTCAGCTTGTAAAAGTCATTAATAAAATTTCAGCTGAAGATCATACTCCTGCAACAGGAGGAAACTTCTCCCTTAGAACTGAAGCTAAAGATTCTTATATCATCTCTAAATCAGGTGTTGATAAAACTGCTTTTGGAATTGAAGACTTAATTCTTATAAATGCTAAAGGGGAAATTCACCCCGATTATCAAGATGAAGGAGTTAAGACTAGCGATGAGACTCTTTTACATCTAAGTATTTATGAAAATACAAATGCCGGCTGTATCTTGCACACACATATTCTGGAGGGCATTTTATGCGCCGAGAAGCTTGCCGAGAATGGTGTCTTTACTATGGAAGGCATGGAGCTTTTAAAAGCGTTTCAAGGTCAAAAAACTCACGACACCAAAGTGGTAACGCCTGTATTAGAAAACTCGCAGGATATGAGCTCAATTAAAAAAGAGTTTGAAGCTGAATTTGAAAAGCACGATCTTTTATACGGATTTTTATTAAGAGGTCACGGACTTTATGTTTGGGGAAAAGATGTGGTGGAATGCCATAGGCATCTAGATGCCTATACATATCTGTTTAAGTATTATTGGAATATGGTGAAGTAATGGCGATTTTAAGCGTACCTGATAGTGGAATCCAATTAAAGGAAGTTGAGGAAGTTAAAGCATTTTTATCCAAAAGAGGAATTGCTTTTTCAATTTGGGAAGCTAATGTTCCATTAAGTGATGAGGACTCTACAGAAACTATTTTAAGTGCCTATGAGCACGAACTGAAACCCTTTATGGAGGCCAATGGTTTTAAGACTGCCGATGTTATCTCCGTAAACCCTAAGACTGAAAATATCGAAGCGATTAGGCAAAAGTTTTTAAAAGAGCATACTCACTCCGAAGATGAGGTAAGGTTTTTTGTCGATGGAGAAGGCCTATTTTGGTTTCATATTGAAGGTGAAGTCTTCAACCTCCTTTGTACAAAGGGGGATTTCCTTTCAGTCCCTGCTGGATACACTCACTGGTTCGATCTCGCACCTAAATACACGGTTAAGGCCATCCGAATATTTTCAAACGTTGAAGGTTGGGTTGCAAACTATACTGACTCAGGAATAGACGAGAAATACAATAAAGCCTAAGATAAATGTATGACTAAGTTTATCTTATTAGATATCGAAGGCACTACGTCTTCAATTTCCTTCGTGCACGAAAAATTATTCCCGTACTCCTTTGAGCGAATGGAAGAGTTTATAAAAAAGAATAAGGAAGTTCCTGAGGTGCAAAAAATACTTTCGGAGCTTTCCGCTGAACAGGGTTGTGGGCTAAGCCTATCGGCTGCGGCTGAACTTTTTCAAACTTGGATTAAAGAAGATAAAAAACACGGTCTACTAAAACAGATTCAAGGATTAATTTGGAAAGGGGGCTTTGAATCCGGTGAGCTAAAGGGACATGTTTATCCAGAAGTACCTCAGAACTTAAAATCATGGAAAGAGGCTGGGATCAAACTAGGAATTTACTCTTCAGGATCGGTTGAGGCACAAAAACTTCTTTTTAAATATTCTGAAGCTGGAGATCTTACCTCGTTACTCAGCTCTCATTTTGACACCAAAATTGGTCATAAAAGAGAAGTTGAGAGTTATGAAAATATTGTTTTGGAATTAGGAGTTCCTGCAGAGCAAGTCTTATTCTTATCTGATATTACGGAGGAATTAGATGCTGCAAAAAAAGCGGGAATGAAAGTGACTCAGCTGTTTAGAGACGAAGTTCCAGGGAATCCAGCTCATCCATACGTTAAAAATTTTGATGAATTAGAAGTTTAAAATGGGGCCCTGCCTGGACCCCATCATATATCGAAGACATTTTAGGGAAACAGATTCCACAAAATGATGGGCGCAAACTACCGCCTCTCCCTCTCGATGCCGAGAGGGTAGGTAAAATTTATAAGATAAATTGAACTAGTCTAAAATGGCATCAACTTGGGCGCAGTACTTGGCCTTAAGCTCATCTGGTATAAAACTAGCGTTAAAGGCGTTTTTAGAGCTTAGGGCAAGCTCTTCTTTGCTTAGATCTAGGGCCTCAGCCGTTTCAATAAAGTTCTGATTCATATAGCCCCCGAAATAGGCAGGGTCGTCTGAATTAATCGTCGCGACGAGGCCTTTGTCGAGTAGGTCCTTATAATTATGATCCTTCATACTTTTAAAAACACATAACTTAATATTTGAAAGGGGACAAACAGTTAGAGGAATCTTTTCCTTTACCAGACGCTCGACTAGTTTTTCATCTTCAAGAGATCTTACTCCATGGTCAATTCTAGAGACCTTAAGAAGGTCAAGGGCCTCCCAGATATATTCTGGTGGACCTTCTTCGCCAGCGTGAGCAACTGTCAAAAGACCCATTTCGCGAGCTTTGGTAAAGACCTTCTCAAATTTTGAAGGAGGATGTCCTACTTCACTCGAGTCAAGACCGACGGCCACGAACTTATCTAAATGAGGTTCTGCTTGCTCTAGAGTTTTGAAGGCCGCATCTTCATCTAAATGCCTTAAAAAACAAAGAATAAGTCTCGACGTTATACCTAGCTTATCTTCAGCATCCTTTAAGGCCTTATGAATGCCGTTGATGGCCGTATCAAAGGTGATTCCTCGGTCTGTATGAGTTTGAGGATCAAAGAATATTTCAGTGTGAATGACATTATCTTCTTTGCATCTTTCTAAATATTCCCAAGTTAGGTCATAGAAGTCTTGCTCTTTTATAAGGACAGCCGCCCCAGCGTAATAGATATCTAAAAAGCTTTGAAGATTATCAAACTCATAAGCCGCTCTTACTTCTTCAACTGACTTAAAAGGAATTTCAATATTATTTCTTTCGCTCAACTTAAACATTAGCTCTGGTTCAAGGGAGCCTTCAATATGAAGATGCAGTTCTGCTTTTGGAAGTTTTTTTATGAATTCTCGAATATCTGACATTAATACCTCTATGATTTATTATATTCTTTTGGTGTTTTTCTGTTTGGGTAAAGAGCTGTGCAAATAGGACAGACCATCCCAAAGCATTTTCTTGCTACACAATATTCTCTTCCATAAAAAATAATTTGTAGATGGAGTTTGTTCCAAAGGTTTTCAGGAAAGAGCTTCTTTAAATCTTTTTCCGTTTGATCAACATTTTTTCCATTGGTCAGTCCCCATAGCTGTGCCAGCCTATGAATATGGGTATCAACTGGAAAGGCAGGAACATCAAAGGCTTGGGCCATGACGACAGAGGCTGTCTTATGGCCGACTCCAGGAAGCTTCTCTAGATCTTTAAAACTTTTGGGAACTTCTCCAGCATGGTCTTCTAAAAGCATTTCTGAAAGTCTTTGAATGGCCTTGGCTTTTCTCGGAGCGAGACCACATGGCCTTATAATATCTTCAATTTCACTAACCGGAACCAGGGCCATGTCTTTTGGATTATTGGCCCTTTTAAAAAGAGCGGGAGTCACTTGGTTAACTCGAATATCTGTACATTGAGCAGACAGAAGTACCGCGATTAAAAGCGTGTAGGCGTCTGTATGATCGAGAGGCACGGGAGTCTCTGGGTAAAGCTCTTCTAGTCTCTTTGCAATATAGTCAGCTCTTTCTGTTTTAGTCATGACCTAGGAATATACAGATAAATTTGGCTCTTTTGAAGTTGGATTTGGTTGTCACAGCGGGTTAAAACGTATATGTAAGGAGAATGAGTAATATTAAGCAAACAACCTCCCTTAGAAATTATCAAGTTGGTGTAGCAAAGATCCTTGAGTTAGATGCTACGCAAGATTTTATGACTGAACTTCTCGACGAGCTCCATGAAAATGTATCAAAAGATGAGTTAGGAGATGATGCGGCCATTAGCTTTAATGGAGAAATAGAAAAGATAAAGGGGAAATATGAAGAGTTCCTTCAGTTTACTGGGGCCTTGGACCTTACTTATTATACTCACGATATTATTACCAATGAGGTCATGACTGATCGGCTTGAGCAAGAAGTTAAATGCCTTCTGCTTACAAAAGAAGTTGGTCAAAAGCTTCAGATGGAAGATGAAATCGAAATTGAACTTAATGGAGAAGAATACGATCTTTACTTCTTAGATGAAGATGATTGCTTTAATATTAAGGATGTTCTTCATGAGTATATTTATCTGAACAAAAATAACTATCCAAAACAAGCTACTGAATCACCTGCAGAAGATTAATCCCTTTAACTGATGATGAATTCTTAAACCAGCCTAAGTATTTCTTTAAGCTTACTTCTACAACCTCACCTGTGGTGCTCGCGTGAATCATGGTAGGAACCCCATTCTTCTTCAATAGAAATCCTTGGTGAGAAACAAGTAGGTTCGTCCCTACTTTATATTTCATATTCCAGTTAGGCCTAACAATATTTATAATATAGACACCATTTAAGTTTTCTTGAAATCCTTCCCAGTCATTTAAAAGATCCTTTATGACTAAATAGGGGAGTTCTACATTTTCAATATCAAAGTTTTCACCTAAGGATTGAAGTTGCTTTACCCTTTTTCTTTTCTTTCTATTTGAAAGCTCAGGTAGTCTTAGGCGAGATAGATTATGGGCCTTGTACCAAGAGGGTAAGTCGATCTGAGCACTGGCCACATCTTGAAACTTCACAGGAAAATCAGGAGTGGACTCTAGATAATAACCATTATTTGTGTTCTCAGGTATCCAGCTTTGACTGGTTATATGTTTTCTTGAAGTATAAGAAATCTTCGCGTTCTTATAGCGAAGCTCTAAAAGATGATTTTCAAATTCACTTTTGTTGCTAGATAGAGAAAGTGCCGTTACCGTTTCAACAAAGGTGGTGCAATCAAAAGTATCAAAACGATAAAGCGGGTCTTGGTCAAATTGGCCTTTCTTTCCTTCACCTAGGGGGCCGCCTTTTCCATATGGTAAGCCTAAGAATTGCTCGGTCCAATAATAGATTTTTTGATGAGTCGATAGTCCGTTTAGGCTTGCTAATTTATCAAAGACTTCAGAAGCCTCTAAGCCTGAAGTCAAAAATAAAAAAATAAGCCAATATACTTTCATATCTCTTCCAATTGATTAGAGGCCGAAAATACCTTAATTTAAGGATTTACGGCCATATAATTGAAATTTCTATAGGTCTGTAATTTCGGCTTCAAAAAGCATGGCGAAGTGATCTGAGGTCTTTAGCTCTCCTAGGACCCAAGCGTCCTTGATTTTAAGACCTCTTACAAAGCTATAATCTATTATAGCACGGCTAAATTTAGATTTTCTTCTCTTATCATTTCTAAAGAGAACAGGAACTAGTCCATGCTTATGCATTCCGCTAACCATATGATTTAAACGCTCTTGATTCTTTGAATTAAAGTCTCCCGCAAAAATAACAGGTCCATCATGTTTACTTATATGCTCTAAACATTGGTCCACATGTCTGGCAAATGCGGCGTCTCCGGCCATATTCATACCATGAATATTTACAATAAGAAGTTCTTTATCAGTTCCCTCAATAGGGTAGTATCCGATTGTATTTGCTTTAGGAGTCTTTATTATAGGCTCAAGGTCAGTGGTTCTTTCTATAAGGACATAGTTTGGTTCTACGTTACTTCCAATGACAGTACCTGTTGGGCGATCACCTTTCTTTTTTGAGCGGGCGATAAATGAATACCCCATATCAAAACGATGTCCCGGAAAAAACTCAAAGGCTCTTTCCATAAGTCCATTTCTACTTCCTTCTTGAAGCATGAAAATATCGGTATCTCTTCCATGGTATACAAAGTCGTTTGTAAATCCTTTCTCTTTAGCTTTTAAGATATTCCAGACAAAGACTTTGACGTGATTAGGGTCTAAAGCTCCTTTGCTTGCCTTCCCAAAAGTCACATGACTATCTTCGATCTTTGGAATAAAGAATTTCTTTTTTATCCAATCTTTAAAACCGGCTTGTGCAGGTGTAAAACTAAGAGCAATTGTAAGCGCAGGTAAAACCATCCAGGTTTTCATATAATCCTCCATTAAATGAACATACTTGCTTGTCGTTCATCTTGTTCTGGAAGGTTAATGAGCGGGGGATGGTAGCTAGGAAAGAGTAAAAAATGCCCTAAAAACTAGTGTCTTTAGGGCATTATCGTATTGAAAAACTTCAGTCAGGTTTTAAATTAGCCGTTGATTGAAGCATTATAGATTTCTTCTAATGGAGCAAAGAAGCCGTCCCAAGCAGGAAGTGTTTGGTTCCATAAGAAATCTGGACGATCTTCAGAGATCCATTCTCCGCCGATAATATTTCCCTGGGCGTTTAGCTCTAGGGTATAGCGGTACTCTTTCACGTAAGATGAGTTAATCGCTGAAGTCTCTAGCCAAGAATGAGCGATCTCAACTGTGTAGTACATTTTTGTTGAAACAGTAATTTCTTTTACAGTACCTTTTGCAGCCCTCTGTGAAGCACCATCTTTTACACTTAGTACTCTTGTATCGTAGCCGTGGACCGCTTGGTTCCATACTTCAAGATCTCTCGTAACGTCAGCAATAAAACCGGCATCCTTAAGAGCAATTTGGTTTGTTAGAACAATATGAAAAGCTCCTGCGTTAGTGTCTTCACATTCACCGTTGTCCGCAATTCTTTCATATTCAACCTGAGTCATTTCTCCCTTTTGAACCTTTCTCTTAAGCTCAGCTAGGTCCACATTACATCTTCCACCTAAGAACTGAGTCTGGGCATTATTATGATGAAGGTGGTAAGTAAGAAGAGCTTTTAGGTCTGAAGCTCCAAAAGGAATTTCCATTCCATTTGCACCTGTAACAGTTACGGCCTTTGGGTTTTCAAAAAGAATAGTTGCAGGGGCCCAAGCGTGACATAGTCCTTCCCAAGTAGGGATTTTAAAAGATGAGTCATACTCGCTTGATCCAGGAATTGTTTTAAGAACATTTGTTCTATTTCTCTCATAGGTTGTTAGGGGAAAGTCTGTTCTTCCTAAAAATAGGTCGTACTTTTCTGCAGGAGAAAGCTTTTTTAATTCTTCTAGTGACAGCTGCTCTACGTTTTTTTCGAATTTATACCCGGCTTTTGTTTGAGTTGTACCTCTTTGATTCCAGCGATAAGTAATTCCACCTTTAAAAGTAGGCCAATAGTCGCCGCTCCAAGGAGTTGTTGAAAGCTCACCAGTTTTTGGAAGCTCTTCAAATTTAACATTGTAGTCATAAGTTCTAGTGATGTAGTCATAACCCATATTTCTTGGGCTGTTCTTTCTATCCCATGCTCTTTTTTCTTCAGATGAATGGGCAGTAATGCTGCTTAGTAGGATAAGTCCTGTGATAAGTTGAATCTTCATTTAATACCTCTCTTAAGTTGGCTAATTTAAAACTGGCTCTTTCTAACAGGAGGCGACATTTAAATGAAATTAATGTTTGTAAGGATAGTTGATAAGTTCTGCTAATGACGCGTATTTTCGTAGTGATTTAAGGGAGTTAGCATTTATAGAATAATGATAAAGACTCTATCTATTAATTAGATAATCTAAATGTAGAAATTACACCGTAGTGATCTGATAGGGGCTTAGGTCCGTCCATATTTACTTTCGAATTAAGGAGCTCAATAGCACCTCTATAGAAGATATAATCGATTCTCTTGCCTTTACGAGGGTCCTTATGGCCATTGGTAAAACCATTTATCTGATGGTCTGTTGGGGTTGGAAGTGAGCTAATATAATTAGCATAGCTATCCTTTAAGCTCATTAGCTTTTTAAACTCGCGGTAATTGTCCTGCATGGGGTGAGTATTCATATCGCCGATTAAGATCACTGGGTTCAGGTTGGAATTCTTGCTGATAAAATTAGCGGTTTCCTTAATCTGAAGCTCTCTAATTGAATCCTTTCCTGCGGCATTGAGGTGGGTATTATAAACGTCTAACCTAAGTCCTGGTCCTAAATTCAGTCTCGTAAAAAGAACACCTTTCTTGGCGAAACAGTCGGTTCCAGCACATTTTGAAAAGCTCATAGTTTTAGTTTTTTCAATCTCAAATTTACTTAAAGTCAAAAGCCCGGCACCTGTCTTAAGGAAACCTCTTTTATTAAATTTGGCAAAGTGTAAGTACTCCCCCATTTTCTCTAGTGGTTTAGAGCTTCTGGTAAAAGCTTCTTGAATACCAATAATATCTGCCTTGGTTTTTACTAGAGCTTCGGGAATCTTCTTTTTAAACCTGGCTGGTTTTCGAGGTAGTGGAAAAGGTCTGCCCCAAATATTGTAGGACATAACTTTTAATTCAAGGGCACTAGTTGGTAATGAAATAAGGCTTACTATAAAAATAGTAATAAGTTTTTGCGATAGATCCATGACGGAAATATGGCATGTTTAGGAACGGAGAGTCAACTTAGCTAACTAGCTTTAATTTCGTCTTTTTATTCTGATTTATGGCCTCTTTTGTCTTATCTTTCACGGCCCCCATAACATGGGCAATAGGCCTAAAGTCCTCTGGGTAAAAGCATTGATAGGCTTGGCTAATTAGGCCGGTACATCCTACACCGAGAATTATATTTCTGATGGCCAGAGCATCTTCATCACTAATTTTATCTGAATCACTATGGGCCAGAATTCCTCTGAGTTCCAAAATCTTGTTATCTTCGAGGGTCTTTTGAAGATCACTTGTTACCCAGCGTAGAAACTGCTTATGTTTCCCAAACGCCCTAGCAAAGTTAAGGCGATTACTTTTCGAGGCTTTTTGAACAAAATATATAATTTGATTGATAGAAAAGTTTTTATGAAATTGTGAAAGAGGGATAGCCTCTGAATCAAAGTCATCTAATAAAATTTTGGGAGGCATGACATGAGGATTTACAAAAAACTCATCAGCAGCGCCTTGCTTTTTAAGATGATGAAAAACCAAATCATTTAAAACAATCTCTAAAGCTTTTATATAGCTAAAGGCAACTTTCTTTAAGTTATGATGTCTGTTTTCAGACATATCAATTTCAGCGGATTCAATTTCGTGCTTAGCGGAATGGGGAATCTTATTATACATGGACTCTGGAAATGCATAGTTATGAATTGTTTTAATAACTTTTGATAGACCAGTATTATTAATCGCTTGATTCTCTTGCAGAATTAAATGAGAACATTCTGTGGTGTCTAGCTCATCAAAATAATGCTCGTCTGCTAAATCCTGTAATATCGCTGGATATCTTACGGCGGTAGTGAAGGGAGAAACTTCATGGATTTTTAAATCCATATACTCATTATCTATATAGAGCTCGCTTAACTTATTAGCTGTCGATTCATAAGTGTATTCTAATAATGTGAAGTCAGATAGCTTGAACCAAATTTCAACATTTTTATCTTTATAGATATTTAGAGTTTTAAAATCTTTTCCTATTGTTTTATGAACGCTTTCAACTTTTCCAACCCAAACATTCTTAAAATCACTTATATAAAGATGAGTACTGACCCCATTTTCCGAGTTTTGTTCAATAACTTTTTTAAATTTTTCGTGATCAACCTTATGATCCCTATCCTTGGCAATGAACTTTCCCCAATAAGCATAGGCTTTCTTATCCTTCTTAACAGCTTCTCTTAAGTACTCATAGAACTCATGAGCCTGAGTATAGTCTGGTTCTATATAGTCATTTAAATGAGGATTGAATGTTAAGTAAAAATGATGAGCTGAATACACGGTATTCTCCTTTTAAGTATTATCGGTCAAACTCAGCTTTATCCTGAGTCTTTTGTTTGGGTATATAGTGATTTCGGTGCCTTAGGCTTAAAAAAAATCCTATGTTACAATTTCTGGTGTTTTCAGGAGTTTAATTATGAAGATCTATCTAGTGAGACATGGACAGGCCGTGGGGCCAGAAATAGATCCAGAAAGACCACTTACAAAGCAAGGAATTGCGGAGGTGGTTGCATTGGCCAAGCAAATTAAGAGAAAAAGTTTTGGAATTGATGAAATCTGTCATAGTGGAGTTTTAAGGGCAAAGCAAACAGCTGAGATTCTTCAAAAAGAGCTCGGGGGGAACTTACCTCTTTCACAAGTGGATGATTTACTTCCCGGTAGTGAGCCAAAAATTTGGGCCGAGAAGTTAGAACAAGGAAATAAGAATACAATGCTTGTGGGGCATATGCCATATATGGCCCTTCTTGGAGAACTTCTTATTGAGAACGAATCTTCTTTAGGCTTCTCAACAGCGTCCATGATTTCCTTTGTCTACGAAGAAGATGGCTTTAAGCTCGATTGGAAGTCTCAATGAATAAAAAGCATAACTAAGCAAAGTGCATCAATTAGGTAAAGAAATTTCGGTATTTCCTTATGTTTGCCCATGATTAATTTACATAGGGTATAGCTTAAGAATCCCCATATAATTCCATGAGAAATAGAAAAAGTGAGCGGTATAAGTATCATTGCAAGAAATGCTGGAATAGCCTCATCGAGTTGATCCCATTTTATTTTTAATACCGGAGCCATCATAAAGGCACCAACTAGGATAAGAGCTGGTGCTGTTGCCTGAGCTGGAATCATTGAAAGTAGTGGAGATAAAAATAAAAATGGAAAAAAGAGAAGACCCGCCACCACTGCCGTTAGGCCCGTTCGTCCACCTGCCTGTATCCCCGCCGCCGATTCTATAAAGCTAGTTGTTGGTGAGATTCCAACAATACCTGAACAGGTCGTGGCAACAGCGTCCACAAGAAGAGATTTTTTCATTCTTATAGGTCTTCCATTCTCGTCTATTAAGCCCCCAGCCTGGGAAACTCCAACAAAAGTAGATAACGTATCAAAAAGATCAGTGAAGACGAGACTGAAGATTGCCGGATAAAGAGACCACTTTAAAGCCCCGAGAAAATCAAGTTTTCCAAAGAGAGAAAAGTCCGGATAAGCAAAGATTCCTTTGAAAGAGACAAGAATTTGATCTCCATATAATCTACCAATGGGGATAAAAATTATGGTTGTTATAATAATCCCAAAAAGGAGGCCTCCTTGAATTTTCCTAAGAACAAAAAAGCAAGTAATGGCAAATCCAATAAAAAAAGAAACAGTAATAGGATTAATCGGACCCATCGTTACTAGTGTTGGAGCGCTATCAATTACCATTCCCGCATTTTTAAAGCCGATAAAGGCTATAAAAAGACCAATCCCACAGGCAACGGCCTTTTGTAGACTTAGGGGAATGCTATCTATGATAAGCTCCCTAAGTTTAAAAATAGAGAGCAATATAAAGATAACTCCAGACCAAAAGACAGCGCCTAGAGCAGTTGGAACTGGAACCTTCATTCCAATTACGAGGCTAAAAGCAAAGAAAGCATTTAGCCCCATGCCTGGCGCCAGGACGATAGGATTATTGGCATAAAGACCCATGGCAATACTACTAAACATACTGATTAAAACAGTGGCCGTAAGTAGAGCGGAGTATTCTATGCCTGTTGCAGAGAGCACTCCTGGGTTGACTACAATAATATAAGAGCAGGCTAAAAAACTGGTAATTCCCGCAATCACCTCTGTTCTAATTGAAGTATTAAAATCATCTAGTTGAAAGAAGTTCTTAATCATAATTAATCCTTAAGTCGTGGTTCTAAATATTATATGTAGGATGAATTCGCTTAGCCATCTATTCTTGGCAGTTTTCAAGCAATTTTCTTAAGAAAAGCTATTGAAATTAGTGGACCTTGAGAAAATTAACTTTTCCTATAAGGTGATTGAGTCGGAGGGTCTGGGCAATGAATATTACGAGAAGAGACTTATTTAAAAGCTTTTACTCAAAGCGAATCTACTTTATTCATAAGCGTGAATCCTTCAAAGAGAATGTTGTAAAGCTCTCAACTTTGAGAAGCCTTATGAATGTAAAATGTAGAGACTGGGAAAGCACTCCAGTTAGCTATCTTTCGGCTAAAGAGTCACTTGCAGTTGGCATTATGCTTTTTGTTAAAAAGTCATACAGGGGTAAAAAGTATATCGAAAGAGCTATTCAGTATTGTGAGTATGCTTATATGGAAACAAAGGACCTAGAGCTTTCTTATCTAGGTTCCTTGGCTCTTGGAATCTTGTATTTTGAATTAGCCTTGATTGAAAAAGAAGACAAAGTTCAGCAAGATAAGCTTTTCAAAACATCGACGGCCTACTTGAAGACCGCCGCTGAGCTAGCACCGAGTGATGATCATAGCTGCTTGTATCACGCCGTTGTTCAGAGAGGTCGAGGAGTTGATTTAGAGCTCGTGGCAAAGACCCTAGTAAGGGCGTCAAAGGTAACAGATTCTCCAAGGTCCATTTACCAGCTATTGATCAATATTTATAGTAAGCTCAATATGGAAAAGGCGGCTACCTTTTATCATAATAAATTGGAGTTGATTGAAGAGGATGAACCTATTATTGGCCGATTGGCTGCATAGGAGAAAATAAAAAATCAAAATGTTTTAAAACCTTTGGTCTAAGCTTTAAACTTTTCTTAAGTTTGTTTTCTTTTATTTTTTTGATTAGTTTTCCTAGTTTTATTTTCTTTAATTCTAAATCTTCTTTGGTCCAAATTTTGTTAGCTAACACTCTTAAACGTCTTCCACAGGACTGATCTTCACACAGGTTATAAAGATTTTCCGGATGGGCACCCAACTCATAAATCTCATCGTAGGTTGGTCTCTTTGCCAGTTCAGGGAGTTCTCTCTTGAGCTGTGCTTTAATTGTTGTTGGAAGAAATAAAAAAGCATCGAGGAGTTTTAGTTTCTCCAATACTGATAGCTTGGAGGATAAAGTAAGAGCAGCATGACTCGGCCATTTCTCTACCTGGTAAAAGTCATCTGAGGTTCCATTTTTTTTAAGGCTAAGTAGGGACCTAATCTTATTTTTTAAAGGCTCTAGTCCTTCTATTGTAACTTTAGGGAAAGGGCTTAAGAGAGATTTTTCAAAATAGGTTGGGATTTTAATTGGCATTCTACCAGCAAAGAGAAGGCTCCCTCGGCTAGGGAATCGAGATTTTTTAAATAATTTAACGAGAGCTCCGGCACAGTTGTTCCCTAGAAATTTATATTTTCCAAACTCATCTGTAAAAGCTACTTTTAGTTTTACTGGTTCTATATGAACGATTTTATTATTGTCCACTAAGTTCCAGCCTACGATAAATTTAGAATCTGAACGTAAAATCGGTAATAGTTTAAACTTGTTACTTAATTTAAGTTTTTTCGCTCTTTTTAAGGCTCTTTCTTTTGCTTTTAAAATTTGTTTTTCATCTAAAATAGTTTGGTTTTCCTCAAGCTTGTTCCAAGCATTCGATAAGACTAAAATAAGATCAGACCTCATTTTAGAATCGCTTGGAATAATATGTCTTTCAAGAGGACGATTTTCATTTTTAATATAATCTTGATTAAACTCCCTAAACTTTTTGAGAAGTGGGAAAACTGGATAGCCGCCAAAGACACCTCTTCTATTACTAATCCTAGGCCCATCCAAATCTGCAACAAAGCTAAGGACTAGATCGTTTCCTGGGCTTCCAAGTTTATCGACAAATCTTAAAAGTGTATGACCGAAACGACTTTGAATTCTTGATTTTGAACTTGCAGCTACAATTAGTTCGAGTCCTATAATTTGGTCTTTCTTAAGTCTCTTTAGAAGTCTTTTGAAGTTCTTTTGATTATTTTCAATTATAGTTTGTTGTCTAACAGTAAAGTAGGCAATCCTATTTTGCGCGTCTTCATTCATTTGCACTTCGTCGGCAATTGAAAGATTGGCAAAAAAAGTCAGTACTAAAAATAGCTTAAGCATCCATAATTCCACGGTTTTCTAGTGTTCTTTCGTAGCAACAGAGCTTTGTTATTGGCAATGGAGAGTGAAGAAATGATAGGGTCTAAATAGCTGAATTCTTAGAAGTCTAAAAGGCTTTCGGCTCTTTTTTGCCCGATAAGCTTAGGAGCAGTGGAGTGAAGCTCCTGTCCCGATAGGATCTTTTCATAATACTCAAGATAGGCTTTTGAATGCTTCTCGATAGAGAACCTTTCTTTTGCCGTTTCGCGAATTTTTCTAGGATTAAACTTTTTGGAATTATCTGTAGACAGGTACATGACGAGTTCCTCGAAGTTCTTACAGATTATTCCGAGCTCTTCAGTAACAAGCTCAGGTAAACTTCCATAGGGAGAACCTATAACAGGGAGTCCCATGGCCATAGCTTCAATAATGGCTATTCCAAATGGCTCCTCCCATCTTACTGGAAAGAGTAAGGCATCGCAGTTTTCCATTATTGAGAGTTTTTCTTTTCCACCAACAAATCCATGTGATTTTATTCGAGGCCAAGGGAAAAGACTTCTTCCTCCTATGATCTCTAAGTGCTTTTTAGTTCTTCGGCAGGCGCGAATACAATGCCTTAAATTTTTTACACGCCAACTTCCTTTAGCAAGAAAGAGAAATCGATTCCAATTAATTTCTTTATCTTCATTAAAAGGGTACTCACTAAAGTCCAAGGCATTATGAACAAATTCTTTTGCACCGTGAATCTGGGCATGCCTTTTTGAGACAAAAACCGAGTTTGGTAAAAAACGCTCACCTAGTTGTCCATTCCCATGAACAGTGCATAAAGTGGGAAGACCACTTCTTACTTGGTGGTTATAGGATAAATGAGCAATATCGGTATCTAAGGGGATTAACCTTTCCCAGTCGAGATCAGCATTGGCATAGGGGATATGTTCTATTCCAAATTTTTTAACATCTGAATCAGGATGACCTATGAGAACAACTTTATGTCCGAGCCTTGAGAGTTCAACCATATGCCAAAATACGATTCTTTCTATTCCGCCGTAAGTTTTTACAGGAAGTGGGGTAGCGCAATGAAATACGATCTTCACTCGATGGCCTTATTTTCTTGGAGTTCTTTTATTTTGGCGTATTTTAAAAAGGCACTAAGGGCATTGATCGTACAAATAACAAGACCATACCTTCCGTCTAAAATACCAAGCTTAAAAAAGTAATCCCTGAAAAACTTTAGAATTCCTCTGGAAGTTGGTTTTAAAAATGAACTTCTTACACCTCTTGAGAAAGCTTCTTTAGCAGCAATAGTCGTAAAATTATTCGTTTGATTTACATGGGAAGAAATAGATGGGTAACTATAATGTAAGATGTCGCCAGCAAGATGGTTGGTAACAGAACCTTCTTTCATTTTTATAATGTCGTGGGGGTTTGCTCCACTCCATCGACCACTATCCTTTCTCCAAAGTCTAAGTTTTCTATCTGGATACCAGCCGGAATGTTTAATCCATTGACCGCAATAGTTTGTACATCGATTAAAGTAATAACCTTCTCCAATCCAATTCTCTTTTACTTTTAATATATTTTTTTGGAGGACTTCATCTAATGCTTCGTCACCATCGATAGAAATAACATAATCATATGTAGCTAAATCTAAGGCGAAGTTTTTTTGCTCTATATATCCCAAAAACTCTTGCTCAACTAACCTAACTCCAAAGCTCTTACAGATCTCTACTGTTTTATCAGTGGAGAATGAATCGACCACAAGGATTTCATCTGCGAGCTCTTTAACAGAGCTGATGCAACGAGCTATGTTATTCTCTTCATTGAACGTTATAATGACAGCTGATATTTTGACCATCGAGGACTCGATTCCTTCGAAAAATTAGTTGCTTATATGTCCTCATTATCGCCAAAAAACATTCTTATTGTCAAAAACAGAGCAATGGGCGATTCCGTAATGGGGCTTTCAACGATTAGCTATATAAAGTCACTTTACCCCCAAGCAAAGCTTTATTATGCCATTCCTTCTTGGATGACCCCCCTCTATAAAAATGTTCAAATTGATGCTGACGAAATTATTCCTTTAGATTTAAAGAATCTTTTTGGCTGGTGGAAACTTAGAAAAGTCTTGTTCAATAAAAGTATCGACCTTATTTACGAAATGCATCTATCCGGTAGAACAGAGAAGTTTTTCAAGCTCTATCAAAAAGTCTACAAGATACCTTATTTCTCCCACAATCATCATTTAAAATCAGGTGGTAAAGTTTTTGAGCAGGGGAAAATTAAGGCCTTGATTCAAAGAGACCTCGATGGGGCCTGGTCACATTTAGATAGGGAAGGAGCTTATCCAAGCTATTTAGATTTTAAACCCAAAATGAATTTGAAGGTATCTTTTAAAAATCAAATTATTTTGGGAGTCGTTGCAACGAGAGAAACAAAGATGTGGCCACTAAAGCATTATGTTGAATTGAGCCACTTGATCTCAAAGAACCATCCTGCTGCCAGAATTATTATTCCTCTTTCAAAAAGTGAGAATGATGTAAAAATACAAAAAGAATTAGAAGCAATGGGACTACCAAAACAAGCAGTGTTTATCCAAGACGACTTATCTGAATTACCAGACACGCTTTCTGGTTCTCAACTTTATATTGGAAATGACACTGGCCTAAAGCATATCTGCGTGGCCCTTGGAATTAAAACCTACACTTTTTTCGGACCAGAACCACCTCTTGAGTGGCACCCTTATAATATAGAGGAGCATCCCTATTCTTATATTGATGGTCTAGAATGTAGAACAAGAACACATCATTATTGTGGTCTTCATTATTGTGATTCTATGATTTGCTTAAATCAAGTCACGGCCAATGAAACCTATAAAAAAATCTCAGACTTTTTAAAATAGAAAGGTTTTAAATTTGAAAATATTTGGTGATATTAAAAAATTAGAAAGTTTACCACCTACTAAAACATTACTAATGGCTGATCCGAAATATTATGAAGTTTCCTACGCTATAAATGTTCATATGATAGATGAAAAAGGGGAGCTAAAGTCCGTCGACAAATCAGGAGCCTTAAGGCAGTGGCTTAACCTGAAGCGTGAGTTCGAAAATCATAATCTTAAAGTTGAAGTTGTTCCTGCAGCTGCGGGATTGCCCGACCTTGTTTTTACTGCGAATCAAAGCCTCTCCCTACCAGGGGGAAGAGTTTTATTGTCTAAAATGAAGTCAGAACAAAGAGCCCCTGAAGTTGAAAAGCTCAAGTCTTGGTACCAAAAGCAAGGGACCATTAATTTTTATCAAATGGAGAACATATTTGAGAGTATGGGGGATCTTATTTGGTACTCTAGAAAGAAGCTTTTCTTTGGCGGCTATGGATTTAGAACCGATGAACAAGCGCTGGAAGAGATGTATCGAGTCACTAATATCCCAATCATTGGGTTAAAGCTTCAAATGGAAGAGTTCTATCATCTAGATACCTGCTTTTCAGTTTTGGATGAAGAGAGTCTAGCATACTTTCCAGAGGCCTTTGATAAACAGACTAATGAGTTTTTAAAAAGCTGGTTCAAGAATATTATTATACTTGATGAAGAAGAGGCTATTAATAATTTTGCGGGAAACTGTTATTGTCCTGATGGGAAAAATGTGTTTCTTCAAAACGGTTCAAAGAAGTTTGAGAAAAATCTTAGAGAGTTAAACTTTAATCCTGTTGCTGTCGACACGAGTGAATTTATTAAAGGGGGAGGCTCCGTTTTCTGTATGAAGCTTCCCTTATTTCTTTAGAAGTTCTTTTTCTAAGCTTTGCATATTTTTAATCTTATCTCTTAAGAGTAACTTTAGTGAATCTTTAAGGTATTGCTCCAAGTCTTCATCATTACTTCCGGTGTTGGATATGATGAGGTCGTAGAGCTCTCGAGTTTCTTCGGTAACACTTAAAGTGATCTTAAAGTCGCTTAAATAATCATCAATCAAATCTCTAATAAGGCCTGAAAGGTTGATTCCACTTTCATGAATCTTTGAATATTGATCTTCTCTAAGCATGAGACTGACACGTTTTAAGTTTTGCTGAGGCATGTAACCACCTGAAAGTACGTTAGTAGTATATATATTATATCACCTATATATATGCGTAACAACCCATTATTATTTAAAATATCGATTTTATATGTATTGATATGTTGAAGTATATAAAGTTATGTATTATTGTTGATTCAACCATAAGGAGGAACATAGAATGGTTGTTGAAGTTAATAGCATTGATAAAAAGTGGGTTAGGTCAAAAGATGGTTGGCTCTTTGGAGTCTTCGAAGGAATTGGTGAGAGGTATGATATTGAACCAAACCTTCTCCGGGCCGTTTGGTTTTTAAGCCTTTTCTTATTTGGTTCAGGTATTTTTCTATATTTATTAATGAGCATGGTATTGCCCAGAGAGGATAAGCTCGTGGATTTTGAGGAGCCAAAATTTCTTGGAGTTTGTCTAAGGCTGTCTCGAAACTTTGGTGTTGACCTTGGCCTGGTTAGATTAATTACCGTGATGAGTTTCCTGGCCTCTTTTGGTTTAGCCTTTATTGCTTATATCGCTATCTATATCTTTTTGCCTGAAAGCAAAGAAAGAATTTATTTTTAAAATTAGGAGTTAATAATATGAATTATTTTGAACGTATTAAAAATTATTGGTCTTATTTATTTGAAGGCCTGCTTTGGAAAAGAGAAACTGAGAACCCTCGATTATTAATCGAAAGTACTCTTAGAGATTATGCAAGAAAGCAATCCGAAACGAGAAAGTCCTTAACGAGTTTGATTTTTTACAAAAAACAATTGGAAAGCAAGCTTTTAAAGGCCGTCCAAATGCTGGCGTTTTATCAAGAAAAGATTGAGTCGTTTGCAAAAAATAATCGGGATAATGAAGCCTTGGATCTAATGGCAAAGCTTGATTCCCTTACAGAAGAAAAAGACTTTATTGATCAGCAACTGCTAAAACTTAATAAAGACATTGAGCAAGCCCAAAAGATGGAGAATGAGTTAAAAGTCAAAATGATCCTAGCAAGAGAGAAGATGGAAGTTCTTTCGGGCCGAATGGAAGCTATGAAACTTAGGAAAAAATTGAAACAAAACCTCTCCCAAATTACAGTTGGTGCAAAGAATTGGAATGTTGACTCAAAGATAGAGAAACTTGAAAAAGAGGTCTTTAAACTTGAGCTTGAGAACTCAGAATTCTCACAAGAGAGAGATTTAGAGGAGGGGTTCGATGATTGGCAGATAAACAAACAAAGAGAAGCTAGACGAGAAAAGCTTGAAAACCTTAAAAAGAGCTTTGTTAAACCGGTCGATATTAAACAGCTAGATTATATTTGTACTTAGGAGTCAGTGGTGAATAAAGAAAAAAATAGAGTAATGAGCTTAGGTGCTTTGACAATGTTTTGTGTACTATTGAGTTTTAAAGTTGGTGCTGTTGTTTTTGGAGTTTTAACAATTGTAAAGACGCTCAAGTATTGGCAAGATCCAGATCGTCACCTTAGGAACAGAATCTTTGAAGATTCCAAAAGGTGGGAAGTGGAGATTCCTAAATCTTATCTTATTAGAAAAAAACTTTTTTCAATTTACATGAGAATTCAAAAACAAGAAAAAAGAGAGTCTCTATTTATTAGCTCATATTGCTTAATATTAGATGAGTTTTGGCAACAAGCAGCTTTCTTTGAGGCGGAACAAGACTGGATTTCAAACTTGAGCTACTTAGAGAGAAATATTCCAAAAATTAAAGTTGATAAGAACGGTCTAAATGAAGCTTTAAGTGATCTTCAAAACTTGAATTTACAATTTGAGAAGGCTTACGTAAGGATTGAAAGGTAAGAAAGGGGAAAAATTTCCCCTTATTCATAGATATTAAAAGTAAGTCTCCAACCCCTCTGGATCGACCGATAAAGGATTATCCCGGAGGATCAAATGAAAAAGCTAGCAACATTCGTTCTAGGAATATCGACGTTTTTATTTTCATGTGTAGGTGGAAATACTGGTCAAAATCCAGTTATTCCCGGTTTAGACGGCCCACATGTTAATGTCTCAAATACCCATTTGCTAGTTTCAACGGTCTTCAAGGACCTTAGGCTAAATGGAGGCCTTCGTTATCCTCTTCCGAAGCTAAGAGATTCCTACGTCGAGCTTTCCCCAGACCTCCAGTCAAACGGAGTTCTATTGGCCTTTTCTTTTTCTTTAGAAGATATACTTGGAAGAGACCTTGATGATATGCAAATGATGGGACTGCCTGGCGGAAGGCCAATTCCTGAGATTCCAGGAGGAAGAATGCCTGGGATCGCTTTTACGGTACAGCATTTTACCAATATGGTCTTCTATTTAAGTGATGATAAAATGGCTCTGTATTTTCCCTGGAATAATACTATTCCCGACATGGGGTTTGATTATTTTGTAGGAGATAAAAAAATGGGTAGATTCTTTTTTATCTCCCCTGATATATTCGCCAAAAATGCAGGATACTTGCTAATACTCGATATAAATAAAAAGACTAAAAAGCGTCTAAAAAGGCTCCTTCGCTAGGGAATATCCCTAGCCCCTTTCTTCATAGTCTATTACAATTTTGAAATGAAGTTTATTTTCTTATTTTTCTTCCTATTTTCCTTAAATAGCTATTCTCAATTCGAAGAGAGTTCTGTCGACGAGTTAATTGAAAGCGAAGAGTATGAAAAAGCCACTGAAGTGCTAAAAGAAAAAATAAAAGAAGGACCGGTTAATCTACAAGATATACTTTTGCTAGGTAGGATCTACGAAGGCTTAGAGCAGAATAAGAGTGCGATAAAAGTTTATCTCTTTGGTATTCGAAAGTTACATAGTAGTAGCTGGAAAAATATTAAATCAAATAGTGATTTAAAAGAAGTACTACCAGAGCTTAAGAAACCGAAAAAAGAAGCTCTTCTCTTGGCTTATAAAGTTGCTGTTTTATATTATGATTTATTTTTAGTTAGCGAAGCTTCAGATGATTTTAATAGAAGAATTTTAGATACGAGCCTAAAATATTTTTTAATTTGTGATCACTTCGAATTCAATATGCCAAAGACCCAGTACTTTTTGGGATTAATCTACAAAGAATATGAAGACTATAGGCGTTCCTCATTGGCTTTTTACGACGCTTGGAAGCGATTCGAGAAAATTGAAAAGGTCGATACTGAAAGGGACCAGAAATTAAAATTACTACTGGGTGAGTCTCTTATTAATTATGGTCATATTACAAATGGTACTGCTTACCTGAGGGATATTTATTTTAAGAAGAATGGAAGCCGCTATTTAAGGGACTATGCTTCAGAGTATCTCGATGAATTTTTAGGAACAAGTGTTGGAGGGAGTTTATCTTTTTTAGTTGGAAATGATAGCAATGCTATTCTTGGGAACTCAACCGGATTTGAAACGATCAAAGGCTCAGCCTATAATAGCAAAGCTGCAAGTATTTACCTCTCCCATTCTCCAAGTTATTCAAGCTCGTATAACTTCAGCCTTAGTTATTCTGAGGAAATGTATACTGAGGATACGCTAAAGGATAACGATAGTCGTTCTTTAGTATTTACTTCAAACTGGGATTATAAAAAAATTGAAAAAACTATTTTAGGACTGTCTTACTACTTAACCAAAAGTTACGCTAGAGCTGACGTTAACTCGAAATTTAGTCCAGAGAGTGACTCTCACCAGTTTATTTTTGGTTGGACTAGAATTTTTAGGAAAAGTACTTTTAGCCTCTCTCTTCCACTTCAGAGAACTTTTTATGAGTCTGGGGGTAGCACAGATTCTAAAGGGCTAGCTATTGCCTATTCTCCTATCACTTTTTCGGACTATTGGAATCCTTCCATCAACTTTGACTTTAATCTACAGGAAGAGGACCAAGGCTTTGATGATTCGAAAAGCTTTATCTTGTCTTTTTCAAACAGTATGAATTTCTCTAGCTCTATAGGAGTATCGTTAGATTTCTCATTAGAAAATAACTCCAACACTTCGGAAAGCTTAGCCTATACAGAAAGAGTGTTAGAGCTGGGACTATTTTATTCCTTTGAAAAAATTGAGGGTCTAAGTCTTGATTTAAGCATTAGTAGTGAAGCAAATAAACCCAAGGCCGGTACTGCAGACTCACGCCTAAAAACTGGTTTAGGCTTAAGCTATATTTTGTAGGGATTTTAGATGGATAAATACAAAGATTATGAAAAGGTCTTTCACTCTTCTCGTGCTCCATTTGCTTATATCGATTTGAGCTTATTAGATATAAATATTGAGCGTACACTTTTAAGAGCTGGGGACAAGAAAATTCGCATCGCTACAAAGTCAGTTCGTTGTCTTGAGGTTTTAAAATATTTAGAACTAAAGCTTGGAGAGAAAGCAAATGGTTTTATGTGTTACAGCGCGCAAGAGGCTATCTGGCTTTGTGAGAATGGTTTAGATAATCTTCTTATTGCCTATCCCAGTTTGGATAGTGAGAGTATTAGGAGAATTTCAACTCTTACCTCTGAAGGAAAGAAGATCTACTTAATGGTAGATTCCCAGGAACATGTCGACTATTTGGAGAAGCTAAATTTGAGTGAGCCACTCTTACTGTGCTTAGATATGGACTTATCAACTTATTTACCAGGCCTCAATTTTGGCGTTTTTCGCTCTCCTTTAAGAGGGAAAAGTGAGTTCCAAAAACTGCTGAAGCGAATTAAAGAAAGTGGAATATTAAAAATTAAAGGATTAATGGGTTATGAAGCGCAGATAGCTGGTGTAACTGATAACCAAGATAAAAGAATAGTCATGAATATTATCATTTCTTTTTTAAAGAAAATTTCTCTCAAGAAAATTCCAAAGATTAGAGAGTCGTACTTGCGAGAAATTGAAAAACAAAATATTTCTTTAGATTTTGTAAATGGTGGTGGAACTGGAAGTATGGAGTCAACTCGAACCGAAGAAGGAGTAACTGAGATTGCTGTTGGCTCAGGATTCTATTCACCGACACTTTTTGATTCCTATAAAAATTTTAAATATGAACCAGCCGCTGGATTTGCGATCGAAATAGTACGTAAACCACAAGAAAATATTTATACCTGTTTTGCTGGAGGTTATGTAGCCTCGGGAGCAGTTGGTGTAGATAAAATCCCAAGACCTTATTTACCTACTGGTTGTTCACTCATTAGTAATGAGATGGCCGGAGAGGTTCAAACACCTGTGATTTACAAAGGCTTAGAGAACTTGGGGCTTGGCAGTAAAGTTTATTTTCGTCATGCTAAGGCCGGAGAACTTTGTGAAAGGTTCAATAAGGTTTTCCTCGTAAGGGGAGAGAAAGTTGAGCGGGAAGTAAATACTTATAGAGGCGAAGGCAAGTTTTTTGGCTAATTAAATTTTCGAATTTAACTCAAGGCCCTTTTCATAGATTTTATTCATATTTGAAGGGGAGACTTTTAAGTACCAACATATTTTCATTATTTGGTTTAGGATTGCTTGTTTCCATATACCATTTTTTTTAAATCTAATAGCACTCGTCGTCGACGTAAATGGAATAAGAATAGGATGGGACTTGGTCAAAAGTAATTCAGATATGGCCGTGTCTTCAAAAATTTCTATAGTCGGGAGAGCCGATTGATCTTCGAGCAAGTCCTTATGAAAAAATATACAATGGTCTAAATAAAGAATACCTCTGATCTTAGCCCTGACCTGATTAGAGTACCAAGAAGTGAAGTTTAATAAGTAGTGATTGGTATCAAATCTATGAGTTAAGCCACCCCATACTTTTCTTTTACAAGTTTCAAAAAGAGCATCTAGCCCACTACTTTCAATATAGCTTCTTGGGTGGTGGAGTAGAAGGAAAGAGGAGCTTGCCTCTTGGATTCCTCTTGCGATTCGTTCAGCTCTATTGGAATCCTTAAGACTAATAATTTTGACATCATAATTTGAAAGAAATTCAAGACTACCATCATTGCTACCACCGTCGACATAAATAACTTCAATATCTTTTCGACCTTCGAAAACTTCTATCTGCTCACGTATTTTTCCGTTTGAGAAATCATTGTTTATTGGAATGACAATAGATATTTTAGGCATCTTATTCAATTAGGCTAAGAGCGGGTCTAATCTTTTCTTGAAAAGTGTTTTCGTCAAAAGGTTTAATGACAAAGTTCTTAACACCTTTTGAGATTGCCTCAGTTAGCTTCGCCTTATCTAGCTCACCACTAATTATGACAACCTTTGATTTATCGTTGGGATTACTCAAAGAATCAAAATCATCTAATAAAGCAAGGCCATCTTTTTTTGGCATATTAACGTCGACCAGAATTAAGGCGAATTTTTGATTCCTTAGCTTTGTCGCTGCAATTTGGCCGTTTTCAGCAGGTACAATATTTCTAAAAATCCCTAAGTTTTCACAATACATTGTTAAAGTATCGATAACCGCTGGATCATCGTCTACAATTAGACAATCTCTTGGGCCTTCAGGATCTAGTTTCCAATTCGTACTCATTGGATGATTATAATGATGGTGTTAATCGATTCCAAGAAAATTTAATTAGGGGCGGTGCGAAATGGGCATGTTATTGGGATATTACCTTACCGGGATAATCTCTTATATTATTGGAGTTTATTTTATATGCCTTCGTTTTAAAAACTTCTCTTTGATCGACATTGCCTGGGGCCTTGGTTTTGTTCTTATTGTTCTTCTTAGCCTCAACTTAAATCCTAATATGTCAGCCCCTCAATACCTTTTAGGCATCTGTGTCTTTGCTTGGGGAGTGCGGTTATCGGCCTATTTATTTATGAGAAACTTTGGGAAAGAAGAAGACTTTAGGTACAAGGAAATGAGAGAAAGGTGGGGGAGCTCAGCTTCTTTTAAAGCTTTTTATAGAGTTTTTCTCTTACAGGGCAGTTTGATTTTTATTATTGGCTTGCCTATTATTTTGGCCTTGAATGGGGAAAAATCTAGCCTAGGTTTTTTCCAGGTCATAGGTTTTCTTATTTGGGCCATAGGCTTTGTATGGGAGTCTTGGGCTGACCAAGTAAAAAGTAGTTTTAAATCAAATCCGGAAAACTTAAATAGACCCTGCAATATTGGTCCTTGGCGCTACAGCCAATACGCTAATTATTTTGGTGAAGTCTTACTGTGGTGGGGTCTATTTCTAATCTCTCTTCCACACGAGTACTTTTATTTGAGTATTATTTCCCCCGCCTTGATTACTTTTTTGATTATCAAAGTTTCTGGCATTCCTTATCTTGAGGAGAAAAATAAGGACCGAGAGTCTTACCAAGAGTACCGAAGAGTGACGAGCAAGTTTATTCCTAGGGCCCCAAAACCTTAAGATTTTAAAACTGACCTACTTGAATGGTGATGAAAAAAGCCAGGTAAGCAAGG